>JGI24023J19991_10000208_pt1 | contig 43502 bp, 51 predicted proteins | sample Cruoilmetagenom1_FD_19991 | JGI IMG/M metagenome (IMG submission 19991)
GCCGGACCGGCTCGACGCGTCACGACGTCGATAAAAGCGGACACGCCCACACCGGCGACCTGGTATTGACGATCGACGGCAAAGACGTGCTGCCGGGTGAGGATAAGCAGCTTTACGCCAGTTTTTTCCGCAACGCCGCGCCGTTTTTCCCCGGTATCGGCCACTATAAGTGGGGCGTGCACGTCGGTAGCGGCACGACGGCCGCCTGGGGTCCGACCAAATCGAAACGCTCGCTTGATCCGGTATTCGCAGCGGCGATCCGGGACGGACGTACCGGCCGTAAACCCAAAGAGATCGCGCCAGGCCTTGTGGCCGATGCTACGCCGTCCGTGGCGCCAGGGAGTGCTGTTCCGGGGCCGAAACCCAATCCGCGCGGTATTGCGCCGCGCGAAGCTGTAGCGTCGCCGCGCGAAGTTCCTCGGCAAGCCGTGGATGTGCGGCAACTGGTCGCGGATGTCACGAGTGCGTTCAATCTGCCGGAACCTGAGCTTCCATCGAATGTGACGGGCACGTTCGCGCCGCCACCAGTAGCCTCGTCGGGCGGCACTGCGATCGGAACTGGCGGTTTCGATATCCCGGCGCAAGACACTTTCATCACACCCGTGGGTGAGGGCGCTGTGCCTGGCCCTGTACCTTCACCTGTAGCGGCTGCCGAGGTCGATCCCCTCAGCGGCCAACCGGATGGTCCGGTGGCGGTCGTTGCGGGTGTTTTCGATCCGACACAGTTTGGAGCCGTATTGATCCAAGAACCTGCTGCCGACACCCCAGCGGCAGTAGTCGGAGACGGTATCGCATCTACCGTCCCCACCCCAGCGCCGGAAACCGCACTTGTACCCCCGGCGCCGGTGCCCGCTGCCGAAACAACCGCCACCCCGGTCGCGGCAGCGGGCACGCCTATCGATCTCAGTCGGCCGCGTATCGATAACGCGGATGGTTCTTTTTCAACTGAGCGCACGATCACAATTGACGAACAGACATCGGAAGGTCAGCGTTTTTTTAACATCCCGACCATTGTGAACGGACAGGAGTTGAGCGAAGAGGACGCTGTCGCGCTGTTCCGTGCCGGGCGAAACCCGGCAGTCGGTACGTTCGGCACGTTGAACGAAGCGTTACAGGCCGCGCAAGCACGATCAAACCGGATCGGCGAGCTTCGTGGTGCACCCGCCGATGTGTTTGATCCGACACAGTTCGGCGCCGTTCCGATCGATGAACCACTTCCGGCACCGGTCGAGGGCAGCGCTGTATCGACTGCCGCGCCGGCTTCTGCGGCGACCGTTTCCGAAGATCCGGGCTTCTTCGACCGGATCGGGGAGCGTCTGAGCGTTCGCGGCAAGCAGTTTGAGCAAATCGGCCGCCGTATCGGGGGTCAAACGACCGAAGAGACCTTGCTGCAGAGCGCCGGCACGACGGTCGGGGGCGCGTTTGACGTGCTCGGCGAAGCGATCGCGACGGCCGGGAGCGGTGTCGCCGATGTGTTTAACTCGCTTGCCCCGGAGACAGGACAAGCGATTGCGGACGCTTGGGCGGCTGCTGTGGGGTCTGACGTTGCGCAGGCCGGACTTGCGGCACTTCAGGCGGGACAAGAGACGTACGGCGTTTGGGCGGCGGAAAATCCGCGTGCAGCGGCCAATCTGGAGGCTTTTGTGAATATCGGATTGGCCGCCGCGCCGACACCCAAAGGCTTGCGCGCGCCGGGTACCGCCAGAAAGACTCCGATCGGCAGGGCCGGCGCGCGTGTCGAGGCGCGCGCAGTGACTCAGGAAGCTGCAACCAAGAAAGCTTTCGTTGATGACCTGATCTTGCCAAAACAGACACCGACGGTGCTTGCGGAACAGGCGGGGCGGACTGATCCGAAAGGTTTGGTCGGTTTAACGTCGACGCAGGCGGATATGGCGAGCGCGGTGACCAAAGTACCGACTGTGAAATCGTCCAATACGCTGCGCGAGAACCTGCAGGCGGTCACAACCGAAGTCACCAAGGCGGCGAGCGCGCTCGAGACTGAGCTCGCTGCCAAAGGTCTTAAGATACCTCGGCGCATCGTGGATGCGGAGTTTGATGATCTGCTTACAGCAGCCAAGGCGACGCCCTCGGTCGGCGCCAAGCCGGGTAATGCCATGAAAAAGGCGATCGATGTTGCCAAATCTAAGATTGGTAAGAGCCCGACGGCGACCAGCTTACTTGACGCGCGACGATCGTTTGATGTCAGCGTGCTGCGTTCCGGTATCAAACTAAAGCCAGGTCCGAAGGCGACGGCGGCGGCTGAGGCGGCGGCCGAAGTGCGCCGAACCATGAATGATCTAATCGCACGCTTCGCGCCGGATGTTGACGTACGGGGTAGCCTGCGAAAGCAATCCGATCTGTTGAGCGCGGCTGACAATATCAGCGCTAAGGCAGGTGCCGAGGCGACGACGCCGATCCGTCGGCTGATACAACGGCTCGAGAAGCGTGCCTCTCTCAAACAATCGATCGCGGGCCTTGCGACTTTGGCGACGGTCGGCATCGGATCGAGTATCGTCGATGCCGGTGTGCTGGCCAGCGGAGCATTGATCGCGATCAGCGGCAAGAAAATCCTCATGTCGTCGCAGACGAAACGCGCGCTTGCCGGGCTCTTGCGCGAGACCGATCTTGCAATCCGAGTTGCTGGTCGTGGGGCTAAACGCGCGCAGGATTTGCGTGCGGATCGTGCAGTGCTTATAGATATGCTCAGAGACAGCGAAGTCGTGAACCGTGAGCGTCGTGCGCCGTCAACAACATCCCGGCCTGCACGACCGAGCGGAACATCTTCCTTGGGCGACCGATTGCGTGAGCAGTTCGGCGCGGCAGGTTGAAAGGCGCGAGATATGTGGGCATGGATTATACTGGGCGTAGCAGTGGCGGCGCTCTTGTATTGGATGGCCGATAAGATCGAGAGACTGGAACGCAAGACCGAGGCGCTTGAGAGCGATCTTGGCGCATTGACCAAAACGAGCGGGACGCGATAATGGCCGCAATACTTGACGAACACACTCAGTATGTGGATACCGGCGGTCGACCTCTTGTCAACGGTAAGCTCTACATTGGCGACGATAGCGCGGACCCCGTAGCCAACCCGAAAACGATCTACTCCGATCGCGCCTTGACGGTAGTCGCCTCTAATCCTCAAACGCTCGATGCCAATGGGCGGACTACTGTCAAGCTCTACATCAGTGGTAAATACTCGCTTCAGGTCGACGATAGTAACGATGTTCAGGTCTATCAGAACCTCGATGCTGGTGAGGCGGCCTTAGCTGTATCGCTTACCGGACTGACCGGCGTTGTTGGCGGCGATACGATCACGGCGCAGGCCGTGCCGACCCTTACGGCTTATGAAGACCTATCGCAGTTCATATTCACCGCTACGCAGGTAAACACGGGCGTTGTGACGTTGAACATCGACGGCATCGGCGCGAAATCGGTTCTGAAGAACCACGACGAAGCGCTGGTCGGCGGTGAGATCGAGGCCGATCAGGTCGTGATCGTCATCTACAACGCTACCGATGACGTGTTCGAGATCACGAACCAGAACGTCGCGCCGCAGATCCAGAACGCCAAGGATCACTCGAACGTCAATTATACGGCCTCGGCAGGCTCTTACGTCGTAACGGGGACCGATCAGCATCACCTGATCGATTTCACGGCAGGCGGTACTTTGTTTCTGCTTGGTGCGGCGGATCTGGGTGATGGCTACGTGCTTCACGCCAAGAACAGCACAGCTGGACGTATTCCGATAAACCCACTCGCGGCCGAGCTAATTGATGGTCTTACCATATACGCGCTCGGACCGAATGCGACCGTGACGATGGTAAGTGACGGTGTGGGCTGGCACACTATTTCGCTCTCAGATGATATCGGAGGTCGGATTTCCGGTTTAACCACGTCAAACGCTACGGATGCCGCTCATGACATAAGCATTACCCCCGGCAGATGCGATGATGACAGCGCGACACCTGTGTTGATGTCCAGCGGCGGCGTTATCACGAAACAGATAGACGCGGTATGGGTGGCTGGTTCCGGCGCGGGCGGTCTCGATGCGGGTGTCGTCGCGGCCGATACGTGGTACCATATTTTCATCATTCAAAACACGGTAACAGGCGCTGTAGACGCGCTGTTTTCGACATCGGTTTCGGCTCCGACTTTACCGACCGACTATACTCGGCAACGCCGTATCGGCTCCGTTCTGACCGATGGATCGGCCAACATCATACCCTATAATCAAGTTGTCGATGAGTGGCTGTGGGAGACCGCAGTTCAAGAGTTTAACGACACCAATCCGGGCACCTCGGCGCTCACCAAAACAGTGACGGTGCCGACCGGCCTCAAAGTGGAGTGGCGTGGCGTGGGATCTTACCGGGTTACCAACTCGGCTACGGATGAGGGTGCCTATTTTACACCGATCGACGAAGTGCCGGATGTCGCGGCTACCGATCTCAATGGACAGCTTGTGGTGACGGATTCCGGCGGCGATGAAAGAGCTTCGTCGGAACTCCGTATTCTCACCAACACTTCTGCGCAGATACGCGTTCGCGTCAGCATCAGTCAGCTTAACGACCGAGTAGCCGGCACCACTTACGGATGGCGCGACACGCGCGGGAGGGTGACTTGATGTTTTATGTTAGGCGTGACGAGCGGGGTGTTGTGCGTGGCTTGAACCGCTGGCCGCCGGTGACCGGTCCGATCGAACGTTTGAACGTCGACGATCCGGAGGTTATGTCTTACCTGGAGCCGCAATCATCGGCTACGGCCGGACCTGTTTTGCGTGGAGCGCAATTCGAGGCGGCTCTCGTGTTTTTGAACGTCACATATGATGCTTTGGAAGGCGAGATAGATATCATGTCCGGTCTCACCGACCCGCAGAGAGCCTACCACAGAGCGCGCTGTCGGCGCGGTGAGCGCTATCGGCGTGACGATCCCGTGATAGTGCCGGCGTTGCGCGCGCTCGGCGCGACCGATGCAGAGCTCGACAAAGCGTGGGCGGCGGCGAAAGACTTGGCCGGGAGTGAAGCGGTATGACGCTCGGGAAAGGCCGCGCGGAAGCGATTACAGACGACGATTTCGCTGTGCTGGCGGATAGTCTAGGCGCGCACCCGGCTGTCCTGGAGGCGATTGCGAACGTCGAGAGTCAGGGTTTTGGCTGGTTCTCAGACGGGCGCATGAAAATCCTTTTTGAAAAACATTGGTTCTTCAAGCTCGCGTCTGCCGACGTACTCGAACAGGCGCTGCGCGAAGGCCTAGCGCGGGCCAAATGGATATCTCCGGGCAAAGGCGGTTATCGTGAGCAACGGTCTTCCGGGCAACGCTACGACATTCTCGCCTCAGCTATAGACTTGGATGAGGAAGCGGCTTACCGGTCGATATCCATGGGCCGGTTTCAGATTATGGGCTTCAATTATACCGCCTGTGGGTATCAAAGCGCGCGGGAAATGTTTGACAGTTTCGTTGACAGCGAAGTCAACCAGCTTGGTGCCTTCGCGGCCTATCTGGAACATGCCAAGCTGTTGTCGGCACTGAAATCGCGCGACTTCGCGACGATCGAGAAGCGCTACAACGGCGGCGGTTTGAACGGCGAGTATGCACGACGCATGAAAGTCGAATACGATAAGCTTCGCGGCGCCAAGTGGCTCGGCTACGTGCCGGGGTCGAACGTGCCGACGACGCGGCTTGACAGACCGCCGACGTCGTCACGACCGGAGAAATCGGCGGGCGGTCTGGCCGGACTTATCGCGCGTCTTTTAGGCGTGATTTTTGGTGCTTTCAGCAAGAAATCGAGAGACGGACGCAATGGCTGACATCAATGTTTCGACCTCGGCAGAGTTTCTGAGCGCCCTATCTTCTTCCGCGCCAGGTGATGACATTCTGCTTGCGCCGGGCATCGTTTACGACACGGGCGGCGACAAGACCTACGTCAAGACGGGGCGAGTGACCGTCAAGAGTGCTGATCCGGACAATCAAGCAGAGATCGGTGGAGGTTTTCGGCTCGTTGATTCCGCATTCCTGAGGCTCGAAAATATTTTCTTCAATGAGCCTTCTTTCGGCGATGCTGCCGTTGCCTTGAGGATCAAGAATTCGGACGACATGCAGGTCTACAACTGCCGTATCGAAGGCGGAAAGACCGGCGCACAGTTCTTCGGCGGAAACAATCTTGAGGTCGTCGGTAACTTCTTCGACAACCATCGGGTTGATCACGTGAAGTTCGCGGGCGTGACGAACTTCCTGATCGAGAACAACCACGGCGGCGGCCACATGTCGCCCAACCCGGCGCCCGACGATCACATGGATTTCATCCAATTCCAAGGCGACGGAACGGATGGCGTCATTCGTGGCAACACATTCTTTGTTAAAACGACGCAGTCACCCGTCGACGGCAGCGGCAAAATCCATCAAGGAATATTTCTCAACGATGGCGACTTCACCCGCATCGTCATTGAGGATAACCTGATATACACCACGGCGAGCAACGCAATTTACGTGCGAAACGCCACTGACATTACGATCAGACGCAACACCATTCTCGAGATTCAGGGAGCGACACAGAGCCCGCAGATTCGCTTGGTCGATCCGATCGGCGGCAACGTTGTCGAGCCGAACAACGTTGGCAGCCACGGTTCGTCGGAACTGGTTTTGCAGCATGACAATCCCGCCGGCGCAAACTACTACAATGATGTCTACCAAAATGCGACGGTTGGCCTCGCTGCCGTCATCGAAGATTTCCGGCCCGTTCCGGGTGGTCCCGCCGATTTCGGCAGCGGTATGGGAGCCGAGAGACGCATCGCCGAATTGCTAGATGAAAATGGAGGTTCGATACCATCTATGAGTTTTACGTATTCAATTGAAACGGCAGTAGACCCGGCTGTTGGAGCGTTGGTCATTGATGACCCGGCGACTGGGGATATGACATTTACTCCTGTTGCGGATGTAGTTGGCAACACCTCATTCCAGTATCGCAAAGCCAGCGACATTTTCGGCAATCACGCGATTGGCACGATTCAGGTCAACGTGGTTCCACCTACGGTGATTGCTCCGGATGGCAACTTGTCAGTCGACGCGAATACGCCGAAGTCGTTCAACGTCGAAAGCGTTTCCTAGAGACGCGTTCACGGGTCGGTATGCTGCCTTAACGCATTCAAGAAAGGCGAGCCGGAATGCCTAACGTTTATATCGACGCAGATGTTGCGTCTGGTGGAACCGGTGAGGAACTCGATCCTTATGGTGGGTGGACCGAGGCTTGGGCGGCTGAAGACGGCAACATTGATCCGGGCGAGACCTGGAATTTCTATTTCCGCGGTACTACTGCAGACACCATAACAGCGCCAATAGTGCTGAATGGCTGGCCTACGGCTGGCGCCGGCGACGTGATTTTGAATTTCCTGCCCTGGCCGGGCGCCGACGACGGGCAATACACGGGCGACGCCAACTACAGCACCAGCCACTATCGCCTCGAAGGAGCTCTCGCAAATAACCGCGCCTTAATCGAGATCGAGGGCGACGACGAGACGACCGACGTTCGCCAGGTCAACATCGAGAATCTTCAATTCACATCATCTGGTACGGGCAGCGTCGCCATAGGGTTGATGGTCGAAGACGGGGCGTCAGGTGCGATCAACATCCGCGGAAATCGCATCAAAGTGACCGGCGGCACGAACTTCGCGCGCGCTATCAGAGTGGCGGCTCTGACATCAGCTATTTCAGGCGAATTCGTGAACAATCTGATTTGCTACGCCAACAATGACAACATGTCGGCATTCAACCTTAATGATGCCGCCATAACCCTCGATATCTACAACAATACCGTAGTCTACAGTGATGCGAGTGGTGGAGAAGATGGTGTCGATGATGTGTCAGGCGTCACCACAGATATTCAAGGCAATGTCTTCTATGCCGAAGGCGGAACTGGCTTCATAGAGCTTGATATCGCCGGGACGGCCACGATCGACTACAACGCTCATGTGGAGGCCGCCGATCGTGGCGCGAACGGAACCGATGTCGTGCAGGCAGATTTCACGAGCTTCGGCACCGGTGACGCAGATGAGTTGACACCGGCAGCAAGTCAGACGAACAATTGGGCGACGGTTGGCGAAACCAATGCTGACAATTCCAAGGTCCCGACGGTCGACATTAGGGGTAATGCTCGCAACACTGGCGCGGGTCAAAATACCGCGATAGGCTGTTTTGCTGCCGCAGGCGAGGGCGGTAGTGGGGGCGGCATCATCCCGCAAGTCTATCACGCGCGACATCACAATAGGGCAATGTAATGGCTATGATCCTGAAACAGTCGACGGCGGTGGACGTGCTCATTGGTCCCTTTGTCGACATCACGAACGGCGCAACCGCGGAGACCGGTGAGACCCCGACCGTCAAACTGTCCAAGAACGGACAGACCCTTGCCGCCAAGAACGACGTGACGACGCCCGTTTCTGATGCCGACGGCTATTACAACTGCGAACTCGACGCGACCGATACGAATACGGTTGGCCTGCTGACTTTGACGGTCGCCGCTAGCGCAACCGCACTGCCTGTCCGTCATGAGTTCCAGGTTCTCGAAGAGGCTATCTACGATGCACTCTACGGCGCGAGTGCGGCGGCTTTCGACGGTAATGCGGATGTCACAGTTGGGTCTATCGCGGCCAGCGCGATTACGGCGACCGCAATAGCTACCGACGCGATCACTGCGGCCAAAATAGCTGCAAATGCCATCGGGGCGAGTGAGCTCGCGACGGATGCAGTAGAGGAAATTGCCGATCAGGTATGGGATGAGGTTTTGACCGGCGCCACGCACAACGTCGTGAATTCTGCCGGCCGAAGGTTGCGGCAACTTGAAACGGGTATCGTGTTGCACTCAGGTACTCTAGATGCAGCGACATCGAATACAGCGGACCTGGAAACGGGTGCTGCCTCGACGGTTGATAAGTTCTATGACCATAATCTTCTCGTAACCACCGGCGGCACGGGTGCTGGACAAGCGCGCGTGATAGTTGAGTATGACGGTACGACAAACCAGCGCGCGACAGTCGCGCCGCCTTGGGCCGTTACACCTGACAACACCACGACTTACGATGTCGTCATCGGATACTGTCATGCGGAGACGAATTCGAAAACCGTAACGGTCGGACTGGTGGCTGCTGCTACCACGAGCACTGTAACGCTTGCTTCCAATGCATCGGCAGTTGATGATTTCTATAATAACGATGTGCTGATAATCGATGCCGGAACGGGTGAGGGTCAAGCACGTATCGTAACGGACTATAACGGAACGACCAAGGTCGCGACGATCGCGCCGAACTGGATTACTACGCCCGATACTACTTCCGAATACATCATCGAAGAGGCATTATGTGTCGCCGACGTTTTGAGTATCCAGGCTTCCGCGCTGGCATCGATAAACACCGAAGTGGACACTGCACTAACCGATATCGGTCTTGATCACTTGGTATCGGCGGCCGTCGTCGGTGCTGACGTCATCGATAATTCGATCATGGCGCGGTTAGTCTCGTCTTCGGCAACGGCCGATTGGGACAGCTTCGACAATACCAGCGACGCTCTTCAGGCGCTTCGGGACCGCGGCGACGCGGCCTGGACAACCGGTGCCGGCGGCAGCCCGCCGCATCTCCTTCAGAGCACCACGATCGCCACGCTCGCATCGCAGTCCAGTTTCACTTTGACGGCTGGATCTGCTGACGACAACGCCTATAACGGGGCGATTGCGGTCATCACCGATCAGGTTACTGCAGTTCAAAAAGCGGTCGGCACAGTCAGCGATTATGTCGGCAGCACTAGAACGATCACGCTCAGTGCGGATCCGGGCATCTACACGATGGCAGTTGGCGACACGATCGAGATAATGGCGGCGCTCGGGTCGGCCGGCAGCGCGCCAACCGCGGACCAGGTTGCCGATGCTGTCTGGGAGGAAGCCCAGGTCGACCACACCACCGCGGGCACGTTCGGCGAGATCGCCACGGAGATCGCCGCCGTCAAGATCGTGACCGACGCGCTGCCCGATGGTGGTGCCTTGACCACGATCGGTGGCAATGTGGACGCCATCCTTGTCGACACGGGAACGACCATACCGGCGTCCCTGGCCACGATCGACGGAAACGTGGACGCCATTCTTGTGGATACAGGCGTGAGCATCCCGGCGGGCATCGCAGCGCTTAACGATCTCTCGGCCGCTCAGGTGAATGCGGAGATCGATACCGCGCTGGTGGATTACGATGCGGCGACCGGCGCCGAGGTTGCGGCGCTGAACGATCTTTCCGCAGCACAAGTGAACGCGGAAATGGTCGATGCTTTGAACGTCGATACCTATGCCGAGCCGACGGGCGTGCCGTCGACTACAGCATCGCTCGTGGACAAACTCGGGCACGTGCAGATGGCGTTGGTAAATCAGGTGACCGTCACCGCGACCAAGAAACAGTTCTTCGATGCGGGCGGCACAGCTGAGTTCGAGAAGGATCTGAGCGACGACGGTACGACTTATACCGAAACAGCGGTCAACGCGCCATGACGGATACCGCTCTCAAGAGGCGCTCGGCCGCAGGGGTGCCTGCAGTACCGTTGGGGCCGGGCGTTACGCCGGACGCACTCGCACCGCAAACATGGCGACAGGCGGCCGCTTGGGGTTATAGCGGTATCTTGAGCGATGCACCGATTATCCCACCGGTTATCACCGCCGCGTACCCGTCGAGCGGCTCAGGAAGCGGCAGATTGCGCGGTCGTCGCGGTAGCGGGCGCACGAGTGGTCGACGCGGGGGCGGTTCTGCTGGTTACAGCTGAGGGTCTGGTCAAACTCCCGACATATGTGGTAGGTGTACCAACAGTAATGCGTAGTAAAAGGGCGACGCTGCGATGTTCCTTGTGCTGAACTCTGCGTTTTCTCCCTGGGCGCCACTCAGCGGTACATCATAGCGTCGCCTGCTCTCGCTAATGCTTTATGAGATATATCAATGACCGATACAGGCCGTCTGACACTAAATCTGGGCAATCCTATGATCAGGCATCTGGCCTCGGCTATCGGCCTTGTGTCCGTCATTCTTGGCGCTCTCTGGTTCATCGGAGAACCACGCGCGCAACGGTATATCAAGGAGCAGATCGTCGCTGAAAACGCCGAGCTGAAAAAGAGCATCGAAGCCGCGAACAAAAATGTCGAGCGGACGCGAAAAGACCTTCGGACGCTTCGACGTAAAAGCGACCAGGCTCAGTCCGATTTGACGACAATCAAGGAACTAGGCAAGGAACAGCGGCAGCTCCTGTATCGGCTCCTGCAGCAAAGGACGGCTAACTGATGTCTATGTGGTTTGGAATTGCACTGGCGACGTTGCTGATCGCCTTCGGCGTTGGCTTCTACATGGTCAAGTCAGGTCGGTTGACCTATTACATGTTGGCGCTCGACAGCCTCTTGATCAACATGCAATCGCTTTTCGAAAACCTGTCGGCCTACGACTTCACGGCGATCATGTCGCCCGTGCAGCAGGGCTGGTTGATCCTCACGTGCACCGTGTTGGCGATCATCGCCCGGGCCCGGCGCGCGATCCGTGAACGGACGGGTATGCCCCAATGATCGGCGCGATCCTCGCATTCGCGCCGATGCTCCTCAAGTTCGTCGGGGAAGGCGTGCTGCAGCGCCATTACGATGCCAAGATCGAGATGGCGAAATCGGCCAATGCCAGCGAGAAGGCCAAACTGGACGCCGAGGTGAGGCGTCTGGGGCATGAGGTCGAGCGACGCAAGCTGCAGCGCGATCTCCAGCTGAAGGAAATGGAGCAGCCGTGGCTCTATTTCCCCAAAGCTCTTCTGATGTACGCGGTCGGCATCTACGCCTCAGCGATCATTTTCTCGAGCTTGTTCAGTCTCAAGACGCGGTTCGGTCTCACGATCGAGGATCTGCCGCCGCGCATGTGGAACGTCGTCATGCTGGTGATCGCGTATTGGTTCCTCGATAAAGCGGCGCGACACTTCCGGAAATAATGACCTCCGGTTTACTTGTCAGCGTTCATCGCGTTCTCGTAAGCGATTGCGAAATAGGCGCTGCCGTCGACGTAATTGTCGCGGTGCACTACCGGCCCTGTCATGATCCGGCTGAGCTTAGTCATGACCATGTCGAGCGCTTCGAGCTCGGCCGGCGATACGTCGCGCGTCGTCAGTTCGCGCATGAGCGCCTTCAGGCGCCCCGCGGCATTCTGGTTGACGCTCGGCGGCCCGTAGGTCGTATCGCGGTCGCCGTTGGTCAATGCAGCGGCATCCTGCAGCACGCGGACGCGATCGGGTGTGGTCATTCGGTCTGCAGCTGGGAATAAATCGGGCTGTTCTATCTTGTTGGACCTAACGCGGCGGCAAGCCAATTCGTCAGCTGCAGCTATGCGGTAGGCTAAGCTCCGATCATAGTCTTCGGCTATCTGTTCCAGCGTCGGACGGTCGAAGCATCGCATCTCATCGGCTACGGTCATAGTACTGTTCCTTGAAGTTGCTCATATATTTTCGAGGTAGGCCACGAACGCGTCCTGCATCGACATCTTGTCGTGGACGCGCGAAAACTTGATCTCGTCGACCGTGTTGCGTGCCATGATGTGGTGCACGAACACGCCGTCGGCGTTCTGCTGGCCCTGTCGGGCGAGCCTACGGATAAGTTGGTCGTAATACTCGGCCGACCACGGCAGCGCGAATAGCGCCAGGTGATGACCGCCGGCCTGCATGTTGAGCCCGTGACCGGCGGACGCGGGGTGTACGGCCATGATCGGATAATCGCCTGCGTTCCAGCGTTCGACATGCCGATCGGCTCTACCGTCCGGTATTCCGGCGCCTAGATAGGGCAGATCAGGCCAACAGGTGCGCAGGACAGCCAGATCGGCTTTGAATTGGTAGCCGACCAGCAAGCGCTCGCCGCCGCCCAAGCCCTCTATCAGCTCGTGCAGCGCGTCGATCTTCTCACGGTGAAGTGTCTCGACGACTTCGCCATCCTCATAGATGAACCCTTGCGCGATTTGCTCGAGCTTGCTGGAGGCGACGGCTTGGTTGGCAGCCAGTACAATGTCGTTCTCACTCAACGGGGCAAATAGATGGCGTTCCATCTTGTCGTAAGCCGCACGCGCGGCTGCCGGCAGATCGACCCATATTTTGAGCGTTTCGGCATGCACGCTCGGCACTTCGGACGGGTCGACCGTGAACGATATTTTGGCGGCATCAGCGTTGAGAATGTCCGCGCGCTCCGAGTGGATCGACCAATTGTAGCCGGCCCAATCGGTTTGCCAGAAATTCCGTGCGCGCCAAGCATAGAAGCTCTTGCCCCACAGTTCACCGTCGGTGAGCAGTTTCAAGGGCGTGAACTGGTCGAGCAAGCCGTTTGGCGCCGGCGTTCCCGTTAAACCCCATCGGTTCTTGAACCGCCCAATGAGTTTGAAGAGCGCCTTGGCGCGCTTGCCCGTGGGGTTTTTGAACCGGGATAACTCGTCAATTACGAGTAAGTCGAATATCGTATCGGCGCGCTCGAATTTCTCTAGCGCGCCACAGAGCCACACGACATTGTCGATCCCGCATACGACGATACCGTGACGTGTCGCGGCTAGATCGTACTCGCGCTTTGTCGGCGCGCCGGACAGTACGGTAACAGGCAAACCAGTCAAATGTGCCCACTCGTCGACCTCTTTCGGCCACACGAGATTGCACACCCGTTTCGGGGCGATCACGAGCGCCTGCCGGATCTCGCCGGCATCGATCAGCTCCTTGATGGCGGTCATAGCGCATACGGTTTTGCCGCTCCCCATGCACATTACGGCCTGTACAACCGAGCTCTCATACAAGCGATCGACGGCGCGGTTTTGGTACTCGTGCAGATCGGCGTATCCGCGCATTATACGTGCCTCCAGTTCGCGCGATAGATCACGCCGGTGATTGCACCGCGGCTCACACCATACTGTTTAGCAAGTCGGGTTTGAGACATAGAGCGCGCGGCCCACAGACGGCGGATAGCGAGCACATCGACCTCAGTCAGCCGCGCACTCGCGTTCAACTCGCCGCATTGAGGACGTGTGCGCTTCTTATGCGCCATGTCGGCCATGTTTTCAGCATTCGTCGCTGCGAATAAATGAGCCGGCCGCACACAAGCTCGATTATCGCATCGATGACAGACAAGTTGGCCGTCAGGGATAGGCTCAATTTCAAGTTCATACGCGACACGGTGTGCTCGCACATTACGTCCGTTAAGCCAAAACTGGCCGTAGCCGGATCCGTCTAATCCGGTCTTCCATCCCCAACAGCCATGTTCAGCCTTGTTGACCTTCGACCAAAACCGTTCTGCGACCGTTAGCTTAGATGCATCTGTCATATCGGTGGCCTTAGCTGGTGAGCGCATGGCGCATGAATTGCGCCGTGAGCTCGTCTTCGAAGACGCCGATCAGGGCGGCAGCGATAAAGCACGCCGCGGCAACAGACCACCAAATCGTATGAAATATCATCGGTTTCTCTTGCCTCTTGAGTTTTGTCCCCGACTTCCGCGCGGTCGCCGGCACGCCCTGTCGGACGTCGTGTTCTAAATGTTTCTAGAGGTTCAGCTCATTGTCTTCGATGACAGCAATAAATGCGTCGACCTCTTCTTCGATTACCTGGAAATGGAAACGACCATCATCCGTGAGACCGCGGCCCACGCTCGAGCCTTCTGCGGCGACCATTGCGCGCAACTTGCCTTTTGCCTCCTCCCAGAGCGTCGCTTTAGCGAGACCGATCACATCGTTACACTCTCTAGTCATAACATTCTCCGTATGCGTTTGAGTACTCTAAGCGTCGTTCGCTGCCGTGCCGGCTGCGAAGCGCGCGATCGCCAGCGGATCGATGATCGGCTCCGGTTCTTTGTCAACCGTCGCCTGCAGACGATCCTGCAGCATGCTGAACACGGTGAAACGCTCGGCGTAAGTCATGGCTGTCGATCGGCACAGGAGAGCATAGACGTTGACCATGTCCTCGCGAGCGCGGTTGTTCAGCGGGATCAGGCTTTCCATGACGCGCTCGACCGTGTCACGGTCGTTGTGGATCAAGAGCGCGGAGATCAATCCGTCTTCGTTTGCCCGGTAGCAAACGGTCATAGCGCGTTGATCGTGATAGCCGCCCGAATAGGCGAACGCAGACGAACCAAAGTTGTCCGCGTCAACCGCCAGGTCGCGGTTGACGCTGTCGCAACACGTGCCGTTGTCGTGAAGCCGTTTTAGAATGTCGCTGACGATATGGGGCATGTTCGTGTCTCCTGTTGTGTTACCTTTTATATAGGCTTTACGAGGCACTTGTCAAGACCCTTTTGGAGCGAGTATGCATAACCCTATTGCGACACCGGCCCAGGTAGCGGCCACGGCGATCTCACCTTGGAGCAGACATCCAATAGCGGCTAGATAAAGCATCCCAAGCGCTAACTGGACAGAAGCGCTCATTCGGCGGCCTTTCCGAAATCGGGGTGCTTGTTTTTCATGTGTGCCGCCAGCTGTTTGAAGGTCCGGTTGCAGCACGGACACACGCCGGCCTTGCTGCGGTTTCTCAGCTTCGTAACCTGTCCGTGCGCAGCGGCCTTCTCCCGCTTCAAGCGGATTATGTCGTCATCCATCTGTGCCATAAGCTGTTTCAGTCGGTCGCGCTCCTGCCGAATGGCGTCGGCGCGCTTCTTCTCTTCACCGGTTCTGAAACCGCGGCTATGGCCGTTCGGACAAGTCCAATAGCCGCCCTCTTCGACTGCGTTGTCGTACATCGCTTTAGGGATGGCGTGCTCGACGCCGCACGTACCGCACTGAATACGGGTAAGGGCAATGGACATCACGTAACCTCCAATTCATTGATCATCTCGATCGCTTCGGCCTCGTGCTCGCCGAGCGATTTGCGCGGCAGGTTGTGCGTCTGCACGCCTTTCGACGAATAGCGTCCGGTTTGCATGGCGCCGTTGAACACGTATTGCCCGCACAGCCGGCCGGCCGGATCGACCTGGTCGAGCATCTTGGCGAATTTCTTCGGGCTCGACGACGCGCCGAACTGGCGCAGCTCGAGCAAGGTCGCGACCGCGATCTCGTCGTCGGTCAGACCGTCGTTGGTTTCCTCGAGCGCGTCATAGTAGGCGAGCAGCGCTTCGACCCGGGGCCGTTCGGCCGAGAGCTTGGCCGCAACGACCTCGTTCTCGTCGTCTTCGTCATACCGCGACACGAGCATGTCGCGCGCTTCGGCCGATCCGACATTATCGTAAAGCCATTCAGCAATCTTGACGTGCTGCATGATCGTCTTGAGCGCACCACCCGTGAGTCCGGGCAACATGGCATTCGTGCGCGTCCGATCGGCCTCGGCGATTTGCGCGGCGCGGCGCGCGAAGTCGACGTCGACCGCGATACCGCGGTCATTGATCCGTTCCGATGCCCAGTACTCGGCCCATTCCGACGCCGGCAACGGCCGTGTGGCCTTCCATATGTCGCGCAAGAGCTCGGTGTCGCGCACGCCGTAGCCGATATATTCCTGCCACTCAGCGGGTGCCTCATCGGGCTGGGGGCCCTCAGGAGAAGCAAAGAGCTTCATCAGGCCCTTGCCGCGCTTGTCCTTGCCACCGAGCCCCAGGACCGTCCCGGCGTCCTCCAGACCCCCCGGCAGGTTCGACGCGGCGCCTTGCGCCATGGCATCGAGCGTCATTTCCGGCGTGAGTTCGGGAAAAGTGGGCTGGCTGTTCCAAATCTGCCGGTCGAAACCCATGTTCCAAGCGACGAACCACGCCTCACCGGCGGCGGCGCGCTTGTGGAATTGGCGCACTCGCGGGTTCAGATGCTTCCATTCGACATCGTAGTGACCGAACCGTGCGGCATAGGTCGCATCGACCGGTTCATCGCCGATCGTGTAGGTCCATATGACGGCCTCGGCGGTCGGCGCATAGGCATAGGCGCCGCACTTGGTTACGTCGTCGTAAGGCGGCAGCGTGCCGGGTAGCGGCCGCGTCTCGCTGTCGAGGAAGCAATAATCGTTAATGTCGTCTGAGAGATAGGTCATGACGCGCGCCTTCCGATGCGAGGAGGCGGGGTCGACACCGCTTTGCCTGCCGAACAGACTGCTGGTATCGACCCCGTCGAAGTCCGGTATCGGCTTAGGGACCACCGAACTTCTAAGCAGCCGCTCCTACGCGGCGGGACGCCGACGATGGCGACGGACCGGGGTGGCGTCACCAGTCGTCGTTTTCTCCGGCGCGGCCTTCTGAGCGGGACTGGGGGCAGTCTCTTCGCTCTCGGGCTCGACCGGCGGCTTTTCCACCGGCGCAGGCTCGGTCGCCTGTTCCATGGCCTCGCTGGCATCTTCGGCGAGCGGAGCCCATTTCTTGATCAGAAAGACCGGGTTGTAGGTCTTCCCGTATTTCGGGTGCTGATAGTCGTCGTTCTGCAATGCGACCAACGGGATCGGATTGCCCGGATCCTTGTCGAGCTGCGACATGACGGCACCGATCAGGTTCTTGACCGCGGCAGTGCCACCGAAACTGGTCGTGTTGTAGAGCGTCTGCACGCCGGTGTCCTCACCGCTCATACACTGCAGAGGAAAGCTGTATTGCTCCCGCCAGTCGCACGTATTCCCGTCATCATCGTGATAGACGGGCAGCGTTGCGCGCTCCGGGAGCGGCTGAGACGATGACACCATGACATCGCCTTTCTTCTCGTTTTTCTTCTTGTCGTAATTGGTCCAACAACAAAAACCGTGCTGCAGCGACATGATGTTGATCGCCCACAATGAGCCGTCCTGCACGTCGACATTGTCGGCGCCATAGACCCACATGCCATCGGTCTGCATGCGCATGAATGGGTCCGTGTTCGACGACGGCATCGTCTTGGTGACGTTCGCCAGGCCTTGCTTGAGGCCTGACAGCGCCGCGACAGCGCCGCCGGCAGCTTGTGTCTGCACTTCGTTTGACATAGTTCGGTTTCCTATTTCGGTTACAGGTTAATGCGGCAGGTTGGACGTTACCCCAACTAGGCCCTACGCTCCCGAACGCATGGGTGATGAATTTGGAGTTCACCACTACCCTTTATTTTGCAGCCAGGCTTCCCATTCGGTCCACCTCATGTGTCTACTTTCCACATCGCTGCCGCAGTATGGCGCGGCTAAGGTCTATCCGCGCCATGAGCCCGAAGGCTTCGCCGGTTCCTCTTAGGGGAGGTTCACCCGGGCCGGCACCCGGGGGCCTTGCAACGGCCGCTAAACCGTCGCTAAGAGGGTAGTTTTTTCGTCGGTGACGAATGTATCGAGCACAACGTCGACCATGTTTCATGAGTACACAAACTCTCAGGCGTGACCAGAACGCGTGTCGCTGTTCCGTCCAGGAAACTCTCATAAGAAATGAATTTCCCGCACTCATCGCATTTGTTCCACGTTTGCTGGGTCATGTCTCTATCTCCCGTATCTATCTAGTACCCAAGATGTTCGCGCGCCTGCTCGATCGACCAACCCGTCACGTCGATCATGTCGAACCCGTAAACGCCGTCGAGCATGTAGTCGGCCTTGGCCCAGACACGGCCGACGCGGACGGTGATTTCAACGGAGTGGTTTTCGAGGTAGGAGATAAGGGCTTTCATGATACTGTTTCCTGTTTCCGATCTCTTTTACTGTACTCTTTATATAGTCCTTATCGAGTTACTTTGCAAGAGGCTTATGCGGTTTATTCGGCGGCCGCTTCTGCCAGCTTCTCTGCGAGCTCCTGCACTTCCGCACCCGGCGTATAGACCGGCGCCTTAGAACCGTCACGTACGAGCTTAGTGCCGGTCACTCGGCGCTCGACATACTTCTCGGGGATTTCCTTGAGCCGGCCCTTGCGGGCTTTCAGGATCTTGTCGACAGATGCCGGCGTGATCAACTTGCGCGGCGCCGCGGCGTCGTATTTCATGCGCATGGACGTGCGCAGCCATTTCGTGGTCGCTTCCTCGTCGATCCAGGCGCGGTTCGACAGCGACTGCGTGAGATACCAGCCAGGCACCGAACCAGCCTGGTTGTACTCCAGATCGTGCGCCAGCTTGTGCGCAGCGTTGCTCAGCTCTTTGAGATCGTCCAGCAGATCGATGATCTGAGCCAGTCGCTCACCGCTTAACAGATCGGAGCCATCAGGGGGTGCCGTGTAAGCGGTTTCTATGTCGTATCGCGCGTCCGGCAAATCATCCAAGAGCGCGCCATAGGCCGGACACAGTGGTTTGCCCTTGCAGTAACGGCACGCGGGGCCCTTGGCGAATGTCGGCGCGTCGGAGCCGATCGCCTCGGAATATTTCGCAACCAGCCGCATGCGGAACGCCTCGAGCGCGCCGGCTGTGGTTGACCAGCGTTTGAGCACCGGATCGGGCTGCGGCTGCACGATAATGATCTCGACCGGCCAGTCGTCGCCCTCGCCGAACATGTCGGGGCGTGTGTGCTGCGCCGCGCGGCCGTAATAGAGGCCTTGTGCGTTCTCGACCGGATCGACTTCGTTGAAACCGAATTTCCAGTCGAGAATGACGGTGCGCTGATCGGTTCGGCCGATCAGGTCGGACGTGCCGAAACTGTCGGGGATGCCGGGCATCTCGACCTGTGTCTCAACAAGAAAGCTGAGACCGCCTTCGTGTTCACACAGATCGCAGAAATTATCGAACGCCTCCAGCGCCGGCGCGATAGTGTCGCGGTAATCATCGTACGATATGACGCGCCCATAGAATTCTTGACCGATCACAACTTCAGGATCTTCAGGGTCATAGTTCACGAGCTCGGCCATCGCCTCGTGCAGCGCCGTGCCACGGTCGGCGGCTTCGTTGCTCTCTTCCGGCGCGTTCGGCATGGCGGCCTTCAGATCGCGCAACAGGTTGTACGATCCCGGGCATTGGATGATCTGTGCGGCGCTTGAGCCGCCAACCGTAGTCGAGTGGGCGGCGGGCGTGGCGGTGCGTTCGTTCATGTCTAAGTCTCCCTGTTACGATTTAGTTTTACGGGTTAAGGTAATAGCCTGTGGCCTGACGACCCGCCGCCTTGTCATCGTCGCTGTCCTCGTCCACGATTTCAGCGTTTTCGATAATGAAAACGACAAGATTTTCCAGAGCTTCGGCAACCTCATAAACGTCGATCTGGCTGCCCGGTGTATTATCGTGAAAAGACCGCGTCATCCACGTCAACTCTTCGACCTGTCGCTTTGTGAGTTTCATGTCTCGGTTTCCCTGTTCGGTTCTTAGCTATCGTATCTGTCCGCCTCCGGCGCACGGTGATCGGGCACGTACGTGTGAATGAGCGTCTCGACCAGCTCCGACATGGTCACGCCGGTGTAGCGCGATGCCGCGCGCAGCTTATCGTGAGCCTCGGTCGACAAGGCCACGTTGAACCGTTTCGGCTTGTCCGCATGATGCGTTTTCATTTTGTCCAGATCGAGCATGGCCTTCGACATTGCGTATCGTCCTCGCAGTGACTAGAATGTGTCGCGTAATAGGAGATATAAGGGATGACTCTCGAATTGTCAATAGAGGACTATCTCATAGCACGCATAAAGACGCTAGGCGGTACCGCTAAAAAAGTCACTTACAAAGGTTGTAGAGGCGCACCAGACCGCTTAGTTATACTTCCAGGTGGTCGCATCGTATTCGTTGAACTAAAGCGGCCTAAAGGTGGCCGCTTGAGCGAAGGGCAGCGCGTTGAGATAAGACTACTCAGCGGCTTAGGTGCCGAGGTTCATGTGTTAAGAACTCGAGAGGAGGTTGACGATGTGTTCGGACTGGATGAAAAAATTCAAGTCTAATATCAACTTCGACGGACCGAGTGACTGTTGGCTGTGGACTGGAACCAAAGACCGCGACGGTTACGGCAAATTCCATGCCCCTAACGGCACAGGAGGCGCGCACCGCGCGGCCTTTGAGTTGTGGGAAGGGCCAATCCCAAAGGGCCTACATATCGACCATCTATGCAGAGTGCCTAACTGTGTCAATCCTGCGCATATGGAGCCTGTCACTCCCGCAGAGAACTGTCGGCGCGGGTATCACGCTACTAAAACTCACTGTAAGCACGGCCATAAGTACACAGCCGATAACCTGCAGCGTAACAAGGCCGGTATACGCATGTGTAAAACTTGTAGCAGAGAACGTGCCAGGGCCTGGCATAAAAAGGATAAGCTCGAACGACAGCGCAGAGAACAAGAAAAGTACGGGCCATGACCGGTTGGAAATTCGACGCGCAAAAGCTTGTGGCCGATCTCGAGGCGGCTGGCCACCGCACGTCCGTCAAGGCCGCCGGCAATACGGTCTATCTTGCCCAAGTCGCGACCGGTCTGCGCACTCTAGGCATGGGTGAGTTCCTGGCAATGAGCTGGCTGGCCGGTTGGGCGCCGGCACGATATATCATAGAGGTAAAGTGATGCAAATATGGAAATTCTTTGTCCAATCGAACTGTGAAATAGATATGCCTGCGGACGCTGAAATCGTAGAGGTCGGTGCTCAAAATAACGACATATGTATATGGGCGGTCGTCGATCCATGGGCCCATACGGTGACGAGACAGTTTGACGTTATCGGTACCGGACACGAGTTTCGCGATGTACCTCAGCACACTCTTAAATACTTAGGGACAGCACATTTAGAAACTGACGGATGGGTGTTCCACGTATTCGAAAAGGTAGCATCCGCATAGAACACGGCCGCCGGATCCGATCAAGGCATCCAGCGACTGTTTCAGTTCAGGCTTGGGGCGCCCCTAAGCATCCTTACGGGTAGCTCCAACCCTCACGCAAAGGGCTGTCGAAAAAGACGCCCCAATTCCTAAAAACGGAACCGGAAACCGATCTCCGCGTTGTGGCTGTCGACATGGCCAAGGCTAGCGCCGGCGACCGTCACGTCTTCATACCGTCGAAAACGGTAGCCGACCGACAGCGCCGTGGTCTCAGTCAGATCGATCGTGACACCGGCCATGCCCTGCCAAGCGAATGCCGTCTCGCTGATCGGACCAACGGCAATCAAGGTCATGCCGGCGCCGGCGCCGATATAGGGCGTGAGATCGGTCGAGTTCTCAAGGTCGATGAACGCATTGGCGAACACGCCGGGCGTCCACACGTTGATGTCGGCCCCGCCGATGTCCAGCGCATTGTAGCCGACCGTCGCCTCGATCTCAGCGCGGAACATGCCGAGGTCGTAGCCAACTTGTGCGGCGCCCAGACCGCCGATCTCGTCTCGAACACCACCGCCGATATCGACATCCGCCAACCACTGCGCACCGCCACCGACACCGACGTAGAAGCCGCTGTCGCTCTTAGCCGTTTCAAGTCGCGGAACCTCCCAATCAGCCGCGTTAGCGGAATATGACATTGCAGTGATCGCACCGACGACAAACAGGCCGGTGAGCAAAGTCAGAGCGAAAGTGCCGATCACTGTAAGGCCGGTGACCAGAAATGAGGAGGCGTCACGGGGCCGAAGGCCCGGTTTTTCGAACATTTTGCGCATTGATGATCTCCTGATATTGAAAAACGCATGGTACTTCACATAGCACCTTGCCAGACACTTTACATATCACTATGTTGAGGAGAATGCAATAAGGGAACTAAACAATGACATGGTCTTTCGACAACCCAGAATTCATTATCACCGGTGACGGCGTCGAACGGCTCACAGCCACGATGCAGTTGGTTCCGAACTTTAAGGCTAAGGGGTGGTGCATCAGTAAAAACCGGTTTGTCATGTTTTGGGCGGAGCATCAAGAGATGACGCCGTTTCCTGTTCTCATGGGGCCAAAGGATTGCGCAGCGATCGTTATCCATTGGTTAAAGGACGCGGACTACGGCTCCATCCCGGACATCGATGGCGATGTGATAGCGGGTTGGCGCTGTTATACTGAAAGCTGGGGGCACATCGAAAATTTCGGCTACCAAGCGTTTCTGGCAGTCCATCCGTACTACACGCTATACGGTAAATAGAAAACAACAAGGGAGCTAGACAATGGCACGCACGACACTGCAACGCTGCAATGAAATCGATAAACGCGTAAAGAAAGCCTCTGACATACTCATAGGCGCTAGACTGGGCAAGGAATGGAGTGTTCTTTTTGAGCTGTGTAGCGCGTTGCACGAAGTCACGGCCGTTCTACGGTCGGGCGGTGAACCGAAAGCTTACAACAAAATCGAGCCGCACGAATTTGCCGCTGCTATAGGGCTGGCCAAAGCGTTTGGCGTCTGCTGGAAATGCGGCGAACAAGAGGAGCATCCTCTACACCAGACCGTAACGTCGGGCTTCGTGCGCGTCTATACAACCGAGCGCCAGAACACTGTGCTTTTAGTCAACGGAACGGTCCTTGCCGAGGGCGATGCGGCCAAATTCGGACGTAAGTTTGCCAAGATCGCGACACGGTTGTCCGAGGAACTGGGCCTGGATTTGGTGAGAGGCTGAACAATGCAGCGACGTAAATTCTTGGCTTTCATGGCCGCCGGCCCGGTTGCAGCAAAAGCTGCGGCGGACAAAGTTGCTTTGGGGCATATGGGGATCAGCACCACAGGTCTCGCCGATCCGATCGATCAACCCTGTACGAGCGGCAGCGAGACAGAAGACGGCATTAAAACGCTGGATTGGCTACGTGCACACGGCATCCCTGAGTGGCGTATGGAGGATATCGAGAAAGAAGCTAAATTTGTGCGTGCGCTAGATCCTGATCTAGCCTGCAATAAATCGATGTCTCTTGCGGCAAAAATCTACAGCCAGCGCGACCGCCAGCTCGCGCGACTGATCGACGAAGAAACCAGTTTGCGCATGCGCAACAGAGCGCGCGACGCTTGGCTTAAGAAAGCTGGCATGAGCTGGTGGTCGTGGTGATCTCCTACTACAACGAAAATGACCCGTTCGCGGCGCAATGGCTGCGCAATCTCATAGCAGAAAACCTCATTCCGGAAGGTGACGTGGATGACCGATCGATCGAAGACGTGCAGCCCGGCGATCTCGTCGGATACCGGCAGTGCCATTTCTTCGCCGGCATCGCCGGGTGGCCGCTCGCTCTCGCGCTCGCCGGATGGCCCGAAGATAGAGAAGTATGGACCGGATCCTGTCCCTGTCAGCCGCTTTCGGGCGCCGGACAAAAACGGGGCGCTCAGGACAAGCGTCACCTTTGGCCAGTGTTTTGCGGTCTCATTGCGGAGCGCCGTCCTGCAGCGGTCTTTGGAGAACAGGTTGCGAGCCCGCTTGGACGTGAATGGCTCGCCGGAGTACGTCTTGACCTGGAAGCATTGGGATATGCCTGCGGGGCGGCCGATCTGTGCGCTGCGGGCGTCGCGGCGCCGCACCTCAGGCAACGGTTGTGGTTTGGAGCTAAAAACATGGCCGACACCAATGGCCGGAACGCCAGCTCAGAACGGCTACAACGGAGCAGGCAACACGGACAGCTTACGAAAAACAATTGCGTTGTTAAAGGATTGGGCGACGCCGAGAGCGAGGGACTGCGAGAACAACGGAGTGAGTATCGCCCGAGCGGCGAAAGGTGTCGCGGACTCGTTGGATTTGCAGCGCAAATTGGTGTGCCTCAATGGAATGGACCGACCGTCGCCGTTGAGTGCTCGGATGGGTGGCGCCGCGTATCCTCTCAACCCGACGCATTTCCTATGGCTCATGGGGTACAGCAAAGAGGTGGCAAGTTGCGCGCCTACGGCAACGCGATCTGCCCGCCGCTCGCCAAAGAGTTCATAGAGGCGTTCATGGAGTGTTCAACATGAAGACGTGCACGGGTTGCGGCACAACAAAAACAGTCGATCAGTACCACGCCGACAAGAGGCGTAAAGACGGTAAACTCGCGCGCTGTAAAGATTGCAGACGTATCGAAACGAACGCATACCGAAAAAGGGTTGGATACGACCGCATCAGATATCGACGTACCGCGCCGCAAGAACGCGAGCGGCATCTGATCAGAAAATACGGCGTCACTCAAGCCGATTACGATCACATGCTCTCAGCCCAAGGGGGCGGCTGCGCCATATGTAGCCGAAAGCAAAATCACGCTCTGGACGTTGACCACTGTCACGCTACCGGTAATGTTCGAGGGTTGCTGTGCACAAACTGCAACCGTCTTCTAGGGCACGCTCACGATGACATTGCGCGCCTGATCGCCGCAGCGCGCTATCTTATTTCATCTCGTAAGGAGACGCGAAAATGACCGCGCTCGACAACGCTTTTCTCGATCGCTTTGCCGAGTTCGGCCCGGTGTCGAGAAACCTCAGCTGGCTGATCCGCCCCGCGCTGGTCGCGGGGCCCGGAAGAACATTAATTTGGGGGGATTTCAGCTCTATTGAGGCGCGCGTGCTGCCGTGGCTCGCGGCATCACCCGGCGGCGAGAAGGTGCTGGACGTGTTCCGCACAAACGACGCTGACCCGTCGCTGCCCGATATCTATGAGATCGAAGCCGGCAACATCTACAAATGCGATCCGAAGGAAATCGACAAGGGACCGCGCCAGATCGGCAAGGTCGCCGTGCTGTCGCTCGGCTTCGGCGGCTCGGTCGGCGCGCTCGGTGCCATGGCGACCGGGTACGGTATCTATCTCGAGGACGATCTGAAACACGAGATCGTCGAGACCTGGCGCCAGTCGAACCCGTGGGCCCGGACATTCTGGGATGCCCTGTGGGAAGCCGCTCTGAACGCCTTGGAGAGCCCTGGAGCAGTCTTCCCAGCTGGGCGCGTCGCGTTCGTCTACGACTCCTCCTACATCCGCGGTACGCTGTTCTGCGCGCTGCCGTGCGGCCGGGTGCTGTCGTACCCGAAAATCCGGTGGGAGAAACGCGAGATCGAAGACAAGAAGACCGGCAAGACCGAGACGCGCACGCAGTTGGTTTACACCAAGGGTTACGGCCGCGCGGCGGCGTGGTTTGGCAAGTTCGCCGAGAACGTGACGCAGGCGACCGCCGGCTCGATCCTGCGCCGGACACTCGTACGGTTAAAACGGTTTGACGATGTCGTGGCGCACACGCATGACGAGATCGTACGCGAGACTGAAGATGATCCGGTCTGGATTGCGGCAGCTAAAAGCGCTCTGCGCGCTGGTATGGAAGCAAACGACGATTGGGATGCCGGGCTGCCGCTCAAGGCGGAAGTCCTGGAGAACTGGTACTATACACAAAGCATTAAATAGTTTACCAATTAAGGATGCCTAGCTTAAAACAAGAATACCGCAGCACGTATGAATGTTGGGCCAACATGAAAACACGCTGCAATAACCCTAACTACGAAGCCTTCGAACGCTACGGCGGACGTGGCATACGGGTCTGTGAGCGCTGGAACGCCAGCTTTGCGGCGTTCTTGGGAGACATGGGTCCGAAACCAGACGGTTTAACGATCGAGCGCGTCGATAACGACGGTAACTACACACCGGACAACTGTGAATGGGCCACACGGATAGCCCAAGCACGTAACCGGCGCTCGACACTGTACGCAACTGTCAACGGTGAAACGCTGTGTGCAAAAGACTGGATCGCTCGTCTCGACATATCGCCGAACGCTTTTTACACTCGCGCGCGCCGTATCGGCTGTCAGGCAGCGGTTGAGCACTATCAAGCGAAACCGAAATGGGCGCACTCACCCAGCCCGAACGAAAAAGGGATCGACCCTGGCAGCCGATCCCTTTAACACTGGACATCCTACCGCCTGAAAGCGGCTACAATTCCGACGGTTCCCACAGAAGGAAATTGCACATGACAGATAGCGCGCAACGGCTTGAAATGCAAGTCGTCACCGAACTGCGCCTGAAGCTCCTGGCCAACGGCTACACCCCTCTTCCGAACTACGACAAGCGGAATTTCCTGAAAGGCTGGCCGGCCGTCGAGGTCGACGAAGCCGCGATCGCGGCATGGGGGCGCAAGCATAAGTCGTTCGCGGCGACCGGCTTGCGCCTACAGGATGGGCTGGCGGTGATCGACATAGATATAGATGACACTATTGCTCAACGGCTGCTGGATGCATCCGGTAGTGTGCTTTATCGCTACGGGGCTGGCCATAAGGAAGCGCGTTTTATGCGTGCGTCCGAACTCTTCGGCCGGATCCATTCCCGGCGCTGGGTGCCTCCGAGCGAACCTTTGGACGGGCCGGCGCAAGGGATTGAGATCTTCGGCGGCCAATCGCCCCGACAGTTCGGCGCGTTCGGCGCGCACACACGGCTCGACAACGGAGAGATACCGGTTGCCTACAACTGGGAAGCCGGCGATAGCCCGGAAACCGTCCACCTCGACGATCTGCCTCTGTTATCTAAACAGGACTTTTTCGCTTTCATAGATAAAGCAGAGGCCATGCTGGAGGCCGAAGGCTGGACGCCAGTCTTGTGCAGCAAGATCGGCGAAAACGCGGCCGAGCGCGTTCATGACCTCGTCGGCGGCATGCTGTTCGAACTTAATACAGACGAGAACGTCGGGCTCGACGAGCTCCGAGACCGCGCCGGCACATCGGATCTCCGATGCGCCGCGTCGTTCATCGAGCAAGGTGCTGACAACCGAACGCGGTGCATCGTCGGGCAGACGCATGACGGTCAGCTCACTGTGTGGGATAGCGCGACCGATGTGACGCATCTCGAAGTTACGCCGACGATCGAGGACATGATCGCCGAAATCGGCGTGTCGTTCGCCGCTTCGGCGCCGTCCGAGAGAACGCCAGTTGATGATGGCGACGATCTGCAGAGTGCCGCGACCAAGCTCGTGTGGCTCTATGCCTTCTGTCCCACGGCTGCCACCAAAAACGTGGTGCCGATCGACACGACAGATATCGGGGCGGGCATGGCGTTATCGAACATGCGGATCAAATACCGTCCCTGGGGCGAGACCGTGCCGGCGAAGACGCCGCAAGGCAATGACACGACCAAATTCCGCACACCGACCGATCTATGGGAGCTGTCGCGCGACCGGCTGTCCGTCGGCGGTCTGCGCATGCGGCCCGATATGCCGACGCCGATATATGAGGAGGACGGCGTGACGTGGGTGAACACATATCGACCGGTCGCGCATCCGGCCGGTGGCGATGTGTCGATCGGCATCGAGTTCATATCGCAGCTCGTTCCTGACGATGTGGAACGGCACTGGTTCATGTCGTGGCTCGCCTGCAAGCTCCGGCGGCCGTGTGAGCCAGGGCCGGGCGTGATCATGGTCGCCGAGCAGTACGGCACCGGCCGCGCCACGTTCGCCGACCTGCTCGGGCGGCTGTTCGGCCGGCGCTACGTCAAGGCGATCAAGTTCGGCATGCTGACCGGGCAGGTCGGGCAGTCGCAATATAACGACTGGAGCGCGGACGCGTTGATCGTCGTGGTCAACGAGAGCTCCGAAGATCCGATCGGCGCCGGATCGTTCCGAACCAAATTGAACGCCTATGAGCATCTGAAAGAGCTGGTCGACCCTCGGCAATCCGAACATTTGATCGTGCGCAAAGGCGAGCCCAACTATATGGCGCCACGATACACGTCCTATATCATCGCCACAAACCACCGGGACGCGCTGGTGCTGCCGGCCGACGACCGACGCCTGGCGGTGCTCACGAACGGCTCACAGCGCTCTCCGGCTTACTGGGAGGGTCTCAACGTCTGGATGGACGATCCAGCCAATGTCGGCGCGTTCGCGCGGTATCTGGACGTCTATGATGTGGGTGAGTACACGCCGCACCGACACGTGCCGATGTTCAAGGCGAAACACGACATGGCCTATTTGAGCGTGTCGGACATCGATCAGGCTGTGACCGATGCGATCGATGGGATGAAATCGGAACTGACGACGCTCGACGCGATCGTGTCGTCGGCGCAGGCTCACTTGGTGCAGGGTGACTACGCCGCGCCGGCAAGCGGCGGGGCTCTCAGGAGAACCGCGCGACGACGCCTATACCAGCTCCACCGATCGGAAGTGAAAGACGGGCGTATACGCATGCCGGACGGTCGCGCGCATCACGCTTGTGCAACGTCGCGAACGGCCGCGGTCAAATGGGCCAAGGCGTCATTTGAGGCTATAAAAACCGAGTTGGAAAAAGGCGCTGACGAGCCGAGATATCTCGCCCCAAAATCGAACGTTATCCCCATCCCAAAAAGGGATGGGAATCGGGATGGGAAAAACGACGAGCAAAACTAAATACGCTTTATCCGTAAAGTAGCTATTTTACAAAACGCTAAGCACTGTATTTTTGTAAAAACCATCCCACATCCCAAAACCATACCAAAAACAAAAAAAGTGGGATGGGTTTAACCTATTGATTATACTGTGTTTTATATTACTCTATCCCATATCCCATAAATATATAATTTTATTAAGGAGATATAAAATATAGGTAATGAGTAGTACTATTTTTTTCCTATAGCCTAAGAGGAATTTGTTGGGATGGGATGGGATGGGGTGGGATGGGTAAAAATGATGGCCTTTAGCGGCCCTTTCGGGATGCCCGCGATGGCCGCGATGGCCGCGATTGTACAAGAGTTTGTGATGGGCTATGTTAAACGGGTCGGGAGACGTTTGAGCGTCTTGACCGACCCTAATTGGCAAACCTGTAAGGAGATCCGCCAATGTCTGACGAAACTATCAAAACCCCTTTCGGCGTTCAAGCGAGTGAAGCGACAATAGTCGATCTATTTGTGGTTCAGCTGGCCGCTGGTCGAGATCGTATTCTTACTGTGGAAGCCGCAACGGACATATATCAGGATGCAATGCTGTTGGCTCGTGTCAGAGAGGTGTTGATGTGCGGTCCGGCGAGTGAAAATATTGAATCTTTTGAGCATGTGATGCATTGGGGGAGGCTTTCGGGTTCACGGCCGGCACGTAGCAACGATACAGGTGACCAAAGCGATATGGATAGCGATTACGATATGGATCGTTACTCTGCGGTGTGACCGATTGTTGCGTCGAGATGCTCGGCTTGCTAGATATGAGATATCGACACGTGTAAATAAGGACATATCGGCGCTATGGGCAATCCGATTACGTTGATCAAGAAAGGCGAAAGCCTGCCGTTCGTGTTCGACCGCGGCGGCGCGACGATCGCCGGATGGGTATGCACGATAAAGGTGGCCAAATACCCTGACGACACGCCGGCGGTGGACCGAGTGATCGTGCCGACGGGTGAGGAGTGGGACGGGTTTCTCACGCCCGCCGAGACGGCGGCTCTCGCCGCGACGGGTCTATGGCGGCTTCTGGGCGTGCTCACCAATGCGTCGACCGGAGAGCGCGAGAGCGTGCCGGTACGGTTCAACTTGGCGGAGGCCTGGGCGTAGTGGCCAAACCGTTCATACTCACGCCGGCCAAGCGTAAGAAGTTCGAGAAGGTGTGCGAGCGGATCGCAGGCGGCGAGAGCTTGGCCAGCATAGGACAAACGGAGGGCCTGCCTTGTAAAGAGGCGATACTGTCATGGCTGCGTAGGGCAGACGGTGAAGATCGTACGTGGCTGGTTGGCCTTTACGCGCAAGCGCGAGAAGATCAAGCCGACCATTATGCCGATGAAATCGTGACGATTGCCGACGACGATGACCGGGATTACGGGATCGATGACAACGGTAATGAAATCTTCAAGGGCGAGAACGTTCAGAGATCGCGACTTAGGGTCGACGCTCGGAAATGGGTTGCCGGTAAGCTCAAGCCTCGGAAGTACTCCGACAAGCTGGATTTGAACGTCCAGGGCGAGTTCACCGTCAACATCGGGGGTAAGGATGCAGACTGCGCTTAGCGAAGAGTTTGCGCTGACCGCCAAACAGGAGGAAGCGCGCGATCTTTTCGCCAGTTCAGCCACGAATATCCTGCTTTATGGCGGAGCGCGGTCCGCTAAGACTTTCGCCATCCTACGGAACATCGTGAACCGGGCGCTGATGGCGCCCGGTTCGCGTCACGCCGTGCTCCGCCATCGGTTCAGCCACGTCAAGTCATCGGTGGTCCTGGACACCTTCCCCAAGATGATGAATCTGTGCTTCCCAGGGTGTCAGTACGTTCTGAACAAATCCGATTGGTACGTGACACTGCCGAACAAGAGCGAGGTCTGGTTCGGCGGGCTCGACGACAAGGAGCGGACCGAGAAGATCCTCGGCAATGAGTATGTCACGATATTCCTCAACGAGTGTTCGCAGATCAGTCGCGAGGCGTTCTTGATCGTGCAGACCAGGCTTGCGCAGAAGTGTCACTACATGCGCGACGGACAGCGCCGTGAGATGCGGCTCAAGATGTTGCTCGATGAGAACCCGCCGTTGCGCGGGCATTGGACTTATGTCCTGTTCATCGACAAGAAGGATCCGGAGACCAAGCGCCCGCTCAAAGAGCCGCACGATTACGCTCACCTGCAGATGAACCCGGCTGATAACGCCGCTAATCTGCCCGCTGCGTATCTCAGAATGCTCGAGGGCATGCCGAAGCGACAGCGTGACCGGTTCTACCTTGGCATGTTCGGTTCGGCCGCTGAGGGAGCGCTGTGGACGACTGAGGTCATAGAGAGCTCGAAGGTTGCGGAGCATCCGACGCTGATCCGGATAGTGATCGCGGTCGATCCGTCCGGCTCGACGGGTGAGCCGGAGACCACGAACGACGACATCGGCATCAAGGTGGTTGGCTTGGGCGTCGACGGTCTGGCTTATGTGCTCGAAGATCTCACGCTTAACGCGGCGCCGGCGGTATGGGGCAAGGTGGTCGCCGATGCCTATGCTCGGCATGAGGCCGATCGGGTGATTGGCGAGGCGAACTACGGCGGCGCGATGGTCGAGTTTGTGATCCGGGCCGCCGATCCGAATATCTCGTACAAGATGGTGCACGCGTCGCGTAGCAAGATGCTGCGCGCTGAGCCGGTGAGTGCGTTGCACGAGCAGGGTAAGATCAAGCTCGTTGGTGATTTTCCCGATCTCGAAGACGAGTTGCTCAACGCGACGACAATGGGCTATACCGGAGCGAGGTCGCCGAACCGGCTCGACGCGTTCGTGTTCGCCGTTACTGAGCTGTTCCCAGGCGTCGTCAAGCCGAAGCAGGACCAGGCGTCGCTTGTGGTGCCGAACCTGCGTAGGGTCGGAGCAAGATAAAACATGCCGCGCACCTTCACCGTCGAGACCAGTACACCACCGGGCGAACTGCCCATGGAGAAGCTCGAACGCTTCAAGCTGGACATCATAAACGACGGTGAGGTCGTAGACGATCAGCGTGACATGGCCAACGAAGACATGCGCTTCGTGAACGTCGGCGGCGGCATGTGGGAGGGTTTTCTGACCGACACGCCGGATGTGCCGGATCGGGTCAAGCTCGAGCTGGACACGATTTCCAACCCGCTGCAGCGGTTCATCGGCGAGTGGAACCTGAACCGTGTGGGTGTCGAGTACAAGCCAAATGACGGTGTCGCGACCGACGACGACGCGGAGCTGTTGAACGGCATCTATCGGGCGAATTTCCGTGATCACTCTGGCGGCGTGGCGACCGACAACGCGGTCAAGGAAGTGGCGACATGCGGCTACGGCGCGTTCAAGCTTGCGACTGCATTCGACGATGACGGAGACCCGGAGAACGAAGACCAGCACGTCGAATGGCGGCCGATATACAACGCATACAACGCGGTCTATTGGGACCAGGCAGCGCAGCGGATCGACAAGCGCGACGCACGTCACTGTACGGTGCTGGCAGAGTTCAGTCGCGCCAGTTTCGAGCGTGAATGGCCCGACAACAACCCGTCGAGCGCTTATACGCCGAACAACCGCATGTTCGAGAACCTCAACACGCGACAGCGTGAAGTGATCTACGTGGCGACGCGCTACGAGATCGTCAAAGTCAAAGAAACTGTCTTTATTTACAATAACTTGGCGACCGAAACCGTTGAGGTCTACAGCAAGGACGATCACGAGCTGATCAAGGATGAACTGCGCGCCGATGACGCTCGGGTGTTCCGCCGTGAGCGCAAGGTCGTGACGCAACGCGTCGAGAAAACCGTGTTCAGCGGGCTCGATATCCTCGAAAATACGCGCCGGATCGCCGGCAAGTTTATCCCGATCGTGCCGATATACGGCTATCACGCATTCGTCGACGGTACGGAGCGGTATCGGGGCATCGTGCGCAAGCTCAAGGACGCCGCGCGGCTGTTCAACATGCAGATGTCGCAGCTCGCCGAGAACGCAGCCGGCGCCGGCCAGGAAGTGCCGATATTCCTGCGCGAACAGGTCCAAAGCCCGGACATTTCGGCAGCTTGGGCTGACAAGAACAACAAGGCTTATCTGGTTATCGATCCGGCGACCGATCAGGACGGCAATATAATTGCGCCAGGTCCGATCAGTTACTCCAAGCCCGCAGCGCTGGACGAGAGCACGACGACGTTGCTCGGTATAGTGCCGAACTACATCAAGGATGTCAGCGGTTTCGAGGTTGGCGAAGCGATCAAGAAAGAGACCAGCGGTAAGGCCCTGCGCGCGATGATGAAGCGCGAGAACATGAACACGCAGGTGATTAACGACAACATCGCCAACGCGATCGAGTGGTCGGGCGAGATATTCCAGGGCATGGCCGCTGAGATCTACACCACGCAGCGCCTGGTTAAGACGCTGAAGCGCGACGGCACCGACGGCAGCGCCGACCTGCAGGAAACCGTGATCGACGAAGAGACCGGCACGCTGGTTCAGACAAACGACCTGCGCGGCAAGCGGTTCAAATCGTATTCCGATGTCGGCCCGCAGTATGACAGCATGCGTGAGGAGACGGTCGAGGACCTGAAAGGTATGTTGGAGATCCTGCCGACTGTGCAGGGCGGCGAGCGCTATATGCCGGTGCTCTTGTCCGTTCTCATGAACAACATTCACGGTGTCGGGCTCGATCCGATCAAAGATTTCAACCGGCAGCTCATGCTCGAGCAGGGCTTGGCTGAGCCGGAGACGCCCGAGGAAGAGAAAATGCTGCGGAACCTGCAACAGCAGGCGCAGCAGCCGAACGCACAGACCAAGCTTGTCGAGGCCGCGACCGCGCAGCAAGAGGCTGAAGCACGCAATCTGGATGCGGCCAGCTTGCAGAAGGTCGCTGACGCCAATCTGAAGGACGCTCAGACAGTCGAGACGCTGTCAGATGTCGGCGTCAATAAGGCTAAGGTGGCAGTGCAGGCTGCGCAGACACGGGCGAAAGCTCGAGAGGGCCTGAACGGCAGCGCAAGGGTCAATTAGATGGCCGTTTGCGTTCACGTGCCGACTGTGTTACCGATTTGACTACGGTTACCGGACCGCAAAACCGGGTTGGCCGAACCGGACATGGCCGCACTCGATACTCATACCGAGGTTAAACATGAGCGATAAAGCGAAAGAGCTGAGCGAAGACGACGAGACGAAAACCGAAGCAGAGCTCAAAGACGCCGAGATCGAGCCGTCAGATGACGGCACGGAAGGAGCTGAAGGGGCCGATGCCGAAGAAGCCGAGATCGTCCTTGCCGGTGACGAGGGCTCGCAACCCGGTAACGAGAACCTTGGAATACGGAGACGCGTAAATAAGCTCAACGCCAAAGTGGCGGCGGCTCAAGACAGTAAGACAGCGGCCGAGGCTGCGTTGGACGTGGAGAAGGAACGCAACAGGTTGTTGCAGCTCGCTCTCGACCAGCAAGGTGACGGCACACCGGAAATACCGGATCCGAACGACTTCGACGATGGCGCGGCCGATCCGAAATATATCTCGGCTTTGCAGGCGCACATCACCAAAGGCGTTCTGGAAAATGTTGAGAAGTCGCAAGCGGCACAGCCGGCACCGCAACGTGCACCGGATCTCGAGGCCAAACAGGTCAAGCACTACAAGAGAGCCGACACGTTGAAGGTGCGGGACTATGACGACACGGAGGACAAGGCTATCACCATTTTGGGACAAGATATCTCAAACCAGGTGATCGCATCCACCGAGAAGTCGCCGGAAATCCTCTACTATCTGGGGAAAAACCCGGGCCGCGCAGAGGAAATCGCAGAGCTTATCAAAACCGATCCGATCAAAGGTGTCTTGGAGATTGGAAAGCTGGAAGCGCGACTGACCGTCAAGCCGAAAGCGCCGAGCGACCCCGCACCGGACCCGGATGCCGAACTTGAAGGTGGAGTGTCACCAAAAGCCGCGACCGACTACGAGCGCAAGCTCGATAAGTTGCGGACGAAAGCGCAAGAAACGGGCGATCTCGCCCCGATCATCGCCTTCAAGAAGGAACATGCGGCCCGGGCCAACCAAGGATAGGCTCTCATGGCCAATGCATTTTCAAAGGAAGAGATCGTTTTCTTCGAACGGGTGATCGAAGGTTTCGACCCGAACAACATCACCGCGCGGCAGGTTCAGAAGTTCAAGCCGCCCTCCACCGATTTCGAGCGTTCCGCGCTTACGGTTCATCGTCCGGCCCCCTACATCCCGGTCGGTGGCGAGGGCCTGACGATCTCGACCTTCTCTGACCGCACGCAGCTTTCCGTTCCCTCCACGCTGAACGCGAACGACGCGGCGCCCTCGGACATCAAGAACGTTCCGTTCAAGATGAACGCAGTCGAGCTCAATGATCCGCTGCAGCGCAACCGGATCGCTGACGGCGCTGTGCAGCAGCTCTCGGCCATCGCTGACAGCACGATCGCCACGGAAGTCGCCAAGCGCGGTTCGCTGTTCATCAAGAACGGCGGCCCGATCGATACCTACGGCGAGGTCGCACAGGCCGAGGAGCTCATGTCGATCCGTGACGTGCCGATCATGATGGCGCGCACGATCATCATGAACCCCCGCGACTACAATACTGTCGCCGGTGACCTGGCCAACCGCGATGCGCCTCCGACCGGCGTCTCGTTGACCGCTTTCGAACGCTCGCGCATCCCGACTGTCGCCACGTTCGACAGCTTCAAGGCCAATTTCATGCCGACGCAGGCGCTCACTGCGGCTGCCGGCTATCTGGTCAACGGTGCCAACCAGGATCATGATCCGCTGGCGACCGACGGTAACGGCAACAATGTCGACAACCGGATCCAGGATCTGATCATCGATACCGGCGCCGGCGTGATCAACGAAGGCGACGCCTTCACGATCGCCGGCGTGTTCGCGGTTTCGCACATCCACAAGAACGTTACGTCGGAGTTGCAGACCTTCCGCGTCACGTCGACGGCGGCCGCAGCCGGCGCGCAGACGATCGCGATCACACCTGCGATTGTTGTCTCCGGTGGTGGCGGCGGTGCACAGGCGAATATCGACTACGCCAACTGCAGCGCCATTCCGGCGGACAATGCGGCACTTACGTTCTTGAACCTGACCGCTGATCAGCCGTCGAACATCTTTTTCGCGAACGACGCGGTCGAGATCGTCCACGGCTCGCTTGCGACCATGGACCTGGACGGCGCCGGCGTGTCGACCATGCGCATGGCGACCGACAGCGGGATCGAGATCCTGTTCGCCAAGGGCGCCAGTGTCGCCGACCTGCATACGGACTATCGCCTGACCATGTGGATGGCGGGCAACGTCCTTGTGCCGGAGATGTGCGGCAACCTGATCGTCTGATCGACCTTGCCAGGACGTAACCAGGGGGCGGGCGCGCTGCCCGCTCCGACAAACCAGAGGAAAAAGCTTGATGTCTGTGGAATACGAAGAAGATTGCATCTGTCTCTACAAAGGCGATGAGGTGCGCACTTTCTCCAAGCATGAGGTCGAGGACGCTCTGGACAACGGGTGGAGAGACAATCCGGCCGACGCGCAGTCTAAACCGCCCAAGACCAAAGCCGCGAAGACCGAGATGGCGGCGGAAACCGCCGCTGCTGAGCCGGTGACTGAACCCGATACCGCCGCGGCTCCCCAGACACGGCGGCGCCGTGCGGCGGTGGCCGAGTAGACCATGTCCGACGGCACGTCCATAATCAAAGACGCGCTCGCGGATATCGGCGTGTCGTCGGTCGTTTCCCCGCCGTCACCCCAAGCGATCGAGACCGGACGGAAAAAGCTCAATTCCATGATGGAGTTGTGGCTGTCTCGCGATATCCGGCTCGGTACGACACCGCTCGAGGCCGCAGGTGACGAGCTCAACGAGCCCGATGATGCGCGCGAAGCTATCGTGTCCAATCTGGCGCTTCGGCTCGCACCGGCATTCTCGAACGGCAAGCAGATCGTGACGGCGGAGCTCAAGAACACCGCGCGCGACGATTTCGCTCAGATCAAGTCGCTCTATGGCGCGCTCATCATTCCTGATAAGGTCGTATCGTCCACGCTGCCGACCGGCGCGGGCAACAAGATCGGTTTCACCCGCCGCCGTACCTTCTTCCCCAAGGGCTCCACCTTGGACAACTGAGGCGCTTGAATGCCCCGTATTCCGCTGCCCACGGGTCTGATAGGGAATGAAGGCCTGCCGCGGACTCGGCAGGCGCTCACGAACTGCTTCAACACCGGCGATAACACGATCATCTCGCGGCCTGGGATCGAGAGCCTGGCGACGACCGGACGTGTTGCGCGCGGACAGTTCGTATGGAATGAGGCGCTGTACCAGGTCGTCAGCGAGGACCTGATCCAGATCACCGATCCGGCGACCGGCGCCAACACGAACATCGGCACGGTCCTCGGCAATGCCGTGATCGACACCGCGATCGGCTTCAATGAAGCGGTTATCCTGGTCAAGGGCGGTGCGATCTATTCGCTCGACAATGCAAACGCGCTCACGCTGATCTCCGGTAACGCAAATTTCGTGCCGTGTGATGCCGTGGCGCATATCGATGGCCGGTTCGTCTATATCCCGACGAGCGGCGATCCGGCGTTCTTCTCCGATGTCGGCGACGCTGGTACGGTCCAGCCCGAAAGCTTTTTCGACGCCGAGGAGCTACCGGACAAGAACACGACCGTTTTCAACCTGCGGAACACGCTCTACATCGGCGGTACGGACAGTTTTGAGCTATTCCGCGACACCGGCGCCTCGCCCAACCCATTCACCCGCCTGACCGGCGCGCGGATCGACTTCGGTTTCATCAGCGCGCTCGTGGCTTATGCCGATACGTTCTATTTCCTCGGGCGGGAGAAGGATCAGGACTTCGGCATCTATGCGATCGGGCAGGGGCGCGCCGAGAAGGTATCGAATGAGGCGATCGACGAGATCTTGGCCTCATATCTGCCAGCAGGCCGCGCGGCGGCCACTGCAGAGCGGTTCAAATGGCGCGGCTACGACATGCTCACGTTCACGCTTGCGGCCGATGCGTTTGGTTTACATAACGGCAACTGGTTTTTGCTGACCTCACTGAATCAGGGTGTGGTGACAGCATGGAGCGGCGGTTTCATAAATCAGTTCGAGGGCACCTATTACACCGCTTTCGGCGCCAATATCGGGCGTTTGAGTGATGTGAACACGGATTACGGAGCAGAGATACGCCGGACGATAGATCTCGCCTTCGAACATCCCGACAACGAGTTTTTTGCCTGTCAGAGCCTCACAATGGGCCTGTCGCAAGGTTTCAACGCCGCGGTCGGCACCGTAGGACTGGCCATAAGCCGGAACAATGTCGAATATGGCGAGTTCATATTTCGCGATTTGGGCGCTGTAGGCGAATACACGACGCATTTGGAGTGGAACGAACCGGGTGGCCTCGGGGCCTACGACGGATTCATGGGCATGCGCATCTACACGACACAAGATGTCATTTTCAGCGCGAACGCGCTGTCGGCATATTTCAGAGGCTAGGACACGATGAAAGTCGTCTCGATACCGGAGCATGGCGATGCACTCACCGAGGGGAACGGCGAGGCAACGCGGCTGTTTCAGGCCTTTCTTGATGAAATCGTGCAGCGACTGAACGACAATCTGCTTGGAACGCAGGTGCAGCTCGCAACTTATACAGTTACGACGCTGCCTTCGGCGACGGCGGCCGGCGGATTGATCTATGTGTTCGATGAAGTGGGGGGAAGTACCCCTGCGTTTAGCGACGGAATTGCGTGGCGACGAGTATCAGACCGAGCTATCGTTTCCTGATAATAAGGCGATTAGCTGTGGACATTGAATATTTGAAAGATGTTCTGGAGTATAGGGATGGACATCTATTCTGGAAATACGATGAGAATAAGCGTGCTGGATGGAATACTCGATATGCTGGACAGGAAGCAGGGTGCTTCGATAAAGATCTATACATAATGATACGTCTTAGACCAAACGACAGGAACGGTCTTAGCAAACAAAAAAGCCTGAAGGCACACCGAATAATCTTTGCGATGCATCACGGTTTTTGGCCAGACATGCTCGATCACATAAATGGTGATGCTACTGATAATAGGATAGAGAATTTACGCGAGGCGACAGCATCTCAGAATGCCATAAACGCGAAAACGCGGCGCGATAGCGTGACAGGGCAAAAAGGTGTGACGCTTAGAAAAAACGGAAAGTATCAAGCCAGAATATCCAGGGAAAGAAAGCAGTACTGGCTTGGCGTATTTGAGGTTTTTGAGGATGCGGTGGCCGCTTATAAAGCTGCCGAGAAGCGTATTCACGGTGAGTGGGCCTGTTCATGATCGAACGGATTTTCGATTACCGGCGCGCAAGGAAGTTGGCCGACGACAATCCGGCGGAGGGTTTGGGTAAGTGGCGTCTTGTGATTTCCCGCGATTATTACTACCTGCTCGAGACGTTCCAGCTCACTCGGACCGGGCCGCCGCTTGATTTAGGGATGTGGGTATTCGAGCCTGACGACGACGTCGGGCCGACGACCTATCAGATGCACGCAGCCATGGGCCCGCATTGTCGCGGCCGACGCGCCATCTACAGCGGCTTGACCGCGATCGAGTGGATGTACGACAATACCGACTGTAACGAGATCCTGGCATCGGTGCCGGTCCATCTCCGCCATGCTCAACGAATACCGCGCGCGGCCGGGCTCGAATTCGTTGGTGTGCAAGACGACATAAAGCTATACCGGATGACGAGAGACCGGTTCCGTAACATGGAAATGAGCGCATAATGGGCAGTAACAAGAATGCGGCGAGCGATGCGGCGGCGGCCTCAAATCGGGGCATAGATCGTCAAATTGCTGAGTTGCGTAGACAATTTGATATCACGTCGGAAGACCTCGCGCCGTTCATTTCAGCCGGTGAGAGCGCAATTCCGGCGGTGACCGAAGGCGCGACACTGCCCGGCCTGGCCGACCGACTTAGCCAGATTTTCAACACCGATATTTTCTCGACGCTCGTTGATGAGCGAACACGATCTGCCGAGGGCCAGCTTGCCGCCGGCGGCCTCACCCGGTCGGGTGCCGGCGTGTCGGCTATCGCGGACATTCCGACCAATATCGGCCTTGCGATCGAGCAGATGTTGAGCGGCCGCGCGAGCAATCTTTTCAATACCGGCGTGGATACGGCGTCGCGGCTCGGCGGGTTTGGCGCGCAAGCGGCTGGCCAGGTAGGACAAGCGTTCGCACAGCAGGGTGAAAACGTCGCTTCCGGCATCATCGGCGACGCTCAGGCAGGCGCGGCCACGTTTGGCAATATCCTGAACGCTGGTACCGCGATACTGAGTGCGCTGCCGTTCTCCGATCCGCGGCTAAAGACAAACGCCGTCAAGATCGAGCAGATGGGTCCGCTTGGCGTCTATCAATGGGATTGGATACCGGAGGCCGAAGGTACTGTCGTCGAGAAATGCCCGACAATCGGGTTTATGGCCGATGAGGTCGCCAAGCATTATCCGGAATTCGCTGGCGAGTTCGGTGGTTTTCAGTATATCGACTATGGCGGCTTGCTCGACCATTTGAAAACAGATCTAAAAATCCCTGAAGAGATCATAGAGCACGGTTCGGATGTTGAGCTGAGGCAAGCAATAGCTGAACGCATGGGGTCTCCGTATGCCGACACTCGCTAATTTTCAAGGCGGTTCGCTTGTCGCCGATATCCGCACCGCGCTGGAGAACATCGGCGGTATTGGCGAGCGTGACCGGGCTGAGACGGCGGCTCAAGAGGCCGAAGACCTCGCGCTGACCGCGCGAGGGGTGGCCCCGCCGGCGCGCAAAGGGCCGCTCGACTTTTTGAACAAGATCGCGCCGGACCTGTTTCAGACTGTGCAGGACATCACCACGAAGCGCGCCGACCCAACGACCGAAACCGTGCAGGCGATCGAAGCGACACGAGAACGCGCGAAGAACAACATCGCGGTCTCCAAGCGTATTCTGGCCGAGCCGGATCCGGTTAAGAAACAGCGTATCGTGCGCGAGGATGCCGAACGTATCCGCGCCCAGGGCGGCGACATCACCGGCCACGTCAAAATGTCGAACCTGTCACCGGATGAACTGGACCTGCAGGCTCAGAAGGTCAAGATGGCCGCCGAAGCGACCAATCGTGCCGTGCCGGGACCGACAGAGGCCGAGCGCGAAATCGCGCGGATCAAACTCGCCGTGCGCTCGCCGGCCGCAGCGGAGGCTTTGCGCCGACAGGATCTGCAGAACGCGCAGCTCGCCCAGGCCGAGCGTGACCGGCTAAAAACTGAGGCCGCGCCCAAGACACCATTGGGCCAGGCGGTCGCGGCGATCAGTGCCGACGTGAACAGCGGCACGTTGCCGGCATCGGTCGGCCAAGCGCTTGCGCAGCGCGCGGTCACGGCGGCAACGGTGCCGGAAACTCCGAAGTTCCAGACCGATATCGGCAAGCTGATCGGCGATCAGGCCACGGTGAACCAGATTTATGGTGCCGGCAGTCCGCAGGCAAAAGCCATCGACGAGATGCTGGCCGGAGAGCTGAAAGGCGAGGCGCCGAAACTTACGGATGTCGCCGGAGTGCGCAAAGAGCACACGAAACAGTCGAGCGACTTTATCGTGACGCGAGATGCCTTTGAGAAGATCAAACAGGGTGTCGTAGGTGAACCCTCCGGGCCCAAAGACATCGCGATGATCGTCAATTTCATGAAAATGAACGATCCGGGCAGTGTCGTTCGCGAGAGTGAAGTGGAGACGATACGCCGCGCACAGGGCGCGGGCGGTGTCGCTGCTTCGTTTGCGAATAAGCTCTTAGGCGATGGTGTGGTCAGCGACCAGTTGCGGCAAGAGCTTATCGAAGCATCGGGTGGCCTCATGTCGGCGGCTGCGACGCAGCAAAAGAAGACTGACCAAGAATTTCGCGCGTTGGCGACGCGGCTTGGTATGGATCCGAATAATGTTGTGTTGGATTTCACCGCACCGATATCAGCGGAAGGCGATGCGGCTACCGGAGCGAATGCAGCGGCGGCCGGTGCGGGCGTGACAACAGCGTTTCCCGAAGTTGCGGACAAGGCTGCTTTCGACGCTCTTCCGCCAGGTGCCGAGTTCACATCTGGCGGTAAGAGGTTCAGAAAGCCGTAATGGCTGATATCGTCCTCGATTTCGCGACCAAGATCCGGAATAAACCGGTCAGCGACGGGTTTTTGCGGTCGCTCGACACCGCTCTATCGGCAACCGATCCGCGGTTGGGCGCGCGGATCATCTCCGGCGGCCAGCCCCCGAAAGGGAAAGGTGGCCGCCGGACCGGCTCGACGCGTCACGACGTCGATAAAAGCGGACACGCCCACACCGGCGACCTGGTATTGACGATCGACGGCAAAGACGTGCTGCCGGGTGAGGATAAGCAGCTTTACGCCAGTTTTTTCCGCAACGCCGCGCCGTTTTTCCCCGGTATCGGCCACTATAAGTGGGGCGTGCACGTCGGTAGCGGCACGACGGCCGCCTGGGGTCCGACCAAATCGAAACGCTCGCTTGATCCGGTATTCGCAGCGGCGATCCGGGACGGACGTACCGGCCGTAAACCCAAAGAGATCGCGCCAGGCCTTGTGGCCGATGCTACGCCGTCCGTGGCGCCAGGGAGTGCTGTTCCGGGGCCGAAACCCAATCCGCGCGGTATTGCGCCGCGCGAAGCTGTAGCGTCGCCGCGCGAAGTTCCTCGGCAAGCCGTGGATGTGCGGCAACTGGTCGCGGATGTCACGAGTGCGTTCAATCTGCCGGAACCTGAGCTTCCATCGAATGTGACGGGCACGTTCGCGCCGCCACCAGTAGCCTCGTCGGGCGGCACTGCGATCGGAACTGGCGGTTTCGATATCCCGGCGCAAGACACTTTCATCACACCCGTGGGTGAGGGCGCTGTGCCTGGCCCTGTACCTTCACCTGTAGCGGCTGCCGAGGTCGATCCCCTCAGCGGCCAACCGGATGGTCCGGTGGCGGTCGTTGCGGGTGTTTTCGATCCGACACAGTTTGGAGCCGTATTGATCCAAGAACCTGCTGCCGACACCCCAGCGGCAGTAGTCGGAGACGGTATCGCATCTACCGTCCCCACCCCAGCGCCGGAAACCGCACTTGTACCCCCGGCGCCGGTGCCCGCTGCCGAAACAACCGCCACCCCGGTCGCGGCAGCGGGCACGCCTATCGATCTCAGTCGGCCGCGTATCGATAACGCGGATGGTTCTTTTTCAACTGAGCGCACGATCACAATTGACGAACAGACATCGGAAGGTCAGCGTTTTTTTAACATCCCGACCATTGTGAACGGACAGGAGTTGAGCGAAGAGGACGCTGTCGCGCTGTTCCGTGCCGGGCGAAACCCGGCAGTCGGTACGTTCGGCACGTTGAACGAAGCGTTACAGGCCGCGCAAGCACGATCAAACCGGATCGGCGAGCTTCGTGGTGCACCCG
>JGI24023J19991_10000212_pt1 | contig 43190 bp, 33 predicted proteins | sample Cruoilmetagenom1_FD_19991 | JGI IMG/M metagenome (IMG submission 19991)
AGAATTGGTACCGCTGCCTGGAATCGAACCAGGGACCTCTTGATCCACAATCAAGCGCTCTATCCAACTGAGCTACAGCGGCCCAGGCGATCCCAAAGCCGAGGCCAAATTAAGCGCAAGCCGGGGATGTTGCAACTGGGGCCGCGGCCGGGCCCGGCACGGCGCCGTTCAACGCCCTACACCCCAAAATAAACTGGCCCGGAACCCCCAAGGGGAACCGGGCCAGCCACGCAATACCGTGTTCGACGCCTACTACGTGTTACGCCAACTCACAAATTAAACTTTATTCAGTCGCATCGACGCTCGGTGCCGGTCCTTAGCTCGCTGCCCGCGCCGCCTCGAAGCTTCGCGTCAGATGGCTTTTCACCGGCTCCGCTGTCTCATTGGTGACCTTGGTGGCGAGCTCGCGAATTTCGCCCGCCTGGGCATTCAAGCGGTCGAATTGGCGGCGCATGAATGCGGCCTGGATTTCAATGAGCTGCGGCAGCGTCTCGGCTCCCGCCAACTCCTTGGCCAAATCGAAACCCGAATTGAAATTGCTCTGGGCGATGTCGATCGCTTTCCTGTTGAGCGCGGCCGTCCCCTGCCCCGCTCTGTCGAATGTCGACTCAAGCATATCGATCGCATCTTCCATGGTCTCTCTGGTGCGCTCGTAGACCTCCTGGTTCTGGGAAACCATCGCCTCGGTTAGCGAGCGAACCGACTCGGGCACGGAGAAGTCCGTGGCCCCGGCAACTTTTTCGCTATTTGCCGCATTGGGAAATGACCCCTGGGCTTCGACTTCTAACTCTTCACCCGTCTGCGCCTTGATCGTTTCAGACATGACATTCACCTCTTCAAATCCAACGGATACCGAGCCGGTAGCAATTGTCGCCATCGCCTGCGGCCCGGATCGTTAGCCTTATCTAGGACGAGTTTTATTGCATTGCAACAAATTTATTGCACTGCACAATCTATAGTGGAAACTGGCCTGAAATGGACGGGTTGGCGAATCCGCGCTATTGACGGGGATTAGGTGGATTCGCGCATTGTGGGCCGGCGGGCGGCGGGGCCTGAGCGCAGTCGCGCAGCGAACAAGATCGTACCGATCGGCGGCGAGGGACGCGGTCGCCCGGGTTTTTTTGTTCGTCAGCTATCGGCCAAATTTCGATGGTGCAGCACAAGCAGACATCGGGCTCGCCCCAAAGCGCCGAGGATCGCGAGGCGCTACGGGAGATCGCGCGCCTGATCGCGGAGAGAAGCGAGGATGCGTCCTCCGAGACCGGGGACGGCAATGTCGATCAGCCCACCGGGGAACCGATCATTGAGGAAAGCTCACCCTCATTCATTCGCCAATCGCCCGAGGGCAGCGCGCTGCGCCTGTTGCTGGATGCGGTTCCCGCGGCGATCGCCGTCTGTGTCGAACGGGAATTGCGCTACGCCAACGCCGCCTTTGCGCTCGCCTTCGGCTACAGGTCCGTGGACGAGTTGGCGGCAGCCGGTGGTCTTGACCGCATTTTCGGCCAGTCCGTTTCCAAGCTGTTTGAGACGGCTGGAACCGCCCAGGGCGTGGACGGCCCGCGCGAAATCCGGATCGAGGCTCGGACCGAAAGCGGGCGTAAGGTAACGATGCCGATCGGCCTCCATCGCGGCGGCGACCCGGAAGACCCGGTCACGCTGCTGATTCTGCGGCCCATGGAGGATCTGCCCCGCCAGGACGAGCCGTCCGACCCGCAGGCCGACATTCTCGCCAAGGTAAGTCACGAGGTCCGCACGCCGCTGAACTCGATCATCGGATTCGCCGAGCTGATCAAGGAACAGCGTTTCGGGCCGCTCGGCCACGCCAAATATCTGGGCTACGCGGAGGATATCTGCGAGAGCGGGCAATACGCGCTCGAGATAATCAACGACCTGCTCGATCTCTCGAAAATCAAGGCCGGCAAGCTGGAGATCAATTTTACGTCCGTGGATCTCAATGAGCTGGTCCACGAATGCGTCCACTTGATCGAGCCCCAGGCCCGCGCCGCGCGGGTGGTGCTGCGAACCTCGCTCGAAGACCCGCCCTGGCTGGTGCTGGCGGACCGGCGAAGCTTGAAGCAAATCCTGCTCAACCTGCTTTCCAATGCGCTGAAATTCACCGACGCCGGCGGTCAGGTCATCGTTTCGACCCTCCGCGGGGAAGCAGATTCGGTGTTGCTGCGCGTTCGAGACACCGGCATCGGCATGTCACAGGACGAGATTGCCCAGGCCATGAAGCCGTTTCAACAATTGGAGACCGCGCCGCGACAGGCGCTGGGCACGGGGCTTGGTCTTTCCTTGACGCAGGCGCTTGCGGAGGCCAATCGCGCCAAACTTTACCTGGAGAGCGCGCCCGGAGCCGGCACCTGCGTCGATTTGGTGTTTGCCTCGCCGCGCGTTTTGAAGGAATGACATTCGACTCCGCAGCGCCACACACTTAGATTAGAATTCTTCTAAACACCTTGAATTCGTCGAACCCAGCCCGACATTGGGAATGATCCGTTCGACCAAACTGAGAGGCGATTATGAAAGGCGAGCCGAAGGTTTTGCAGAATCTCCAACAGGCCCTGACCATGGAGCTCACGGCCATCCACCAATATTTGCTGCACTCTCACGTGGTGGCGGATTGGGGATTGGATAAGCTCGCAGCCAGCATGCGCGCTGAAATGCAGGAAGAGCTCACCCACGCAAATGACTTGATCGAGCGGATCATGTTCCTGGATGGCGAGCCCGACGTCAGCGCGCTCGACAGCATCGGGCGGGCGCAGACCATCAAGGACATGTTCGAGATCGACCTGCAGGACGAATACGAGGCTCGTAAATTCTACACCAAGGCAGCTGGCGAAGCCGAAAAGGCGGGCGATATTGTCAGCCGCGACCTGTTCACCCGGCTGGTTCACGACGAAGAGGGCCATATCGACTGGCTGGAGACCCAGCTCGGCCTGCTGCAGAGACTGGGCGAGCCGACCTATCTGCAAACCCAAATGAGCGCGAACGGGCAAGCCGAATAACCAGCCAGCACTTGGCGGGCACCGCAAGCCTGATCCCGAGCAATCCGCCTCGCCTAGTTCTCGACCGCCGGGAACGCTGCCGCGATTGGTGTCAGCGCACTGGCATGGTCCCAGGCGTTGGGGCACCTGGTGAGGCCCAGGCGGACGATAACCAGATCGCGAGAAGGAATCATCGCCACGATTTGGTGCTCGTGACCTTGCATGAAGAATGCATCCTCCGGAAACTGGGGGGCATTGGAATCCAAAGAGCTTCGCAGCTTCAGCCATATATGCGCGCCGTGCCGGCCCCCCTGTGATCCTGGTGTCGGTCTGAGCGAATATTCGACCCAGCCCTCGGGCACCACGCGCTCTCCTTCCCAAACCCCATTGCGCAGAAACAGCAGTCCGAGCCGCGCCCAGTCGCGGGCCGATGCGTACATGAAGGACGAACCGACAATGCTGCCCGAGGCATCGGTTTCGAACACCGCGCTCTCCATGCCCAGCGGCTCAAACAGCAGGTTGCGGGGCGACGTCTGATAGGTCTCCAGGTCGCTCGCGCGGTGCCGCAGCGCCGCCGAGAGAATGTCGGAGTCCCCACTCGAATAATGCCAATGAGAGCCGGGCTGGTGCAGCAAGGGCTTGTCGGCGGCAAAGCCCCCGGAATCGGGGCTTCTGAACAGCATGGTCACCACGTCGCTCAGCTCGTCGCTGTAGTCCTCATCAAACCGCAATCCACTCGACATCCGAAGCAGATCATCGACGCTGATTGCCGCTCTGGGATCGCCGGGGTTCCGCCATGGAGGCATCGAGGCTGCGTCATCAAGACTGACTTGCCCGCGTTTGACCAATGCGCCGGTCAGGAGATTCAATGCGGTCTTGGACATAGACCACCCGAGCAGCGGCATCGCCGCATCGAAGCCAGCCGCATAACGCTCCGCGACGATCCGGCCTCGATAGACAACCACGAGTGCCCGGGTTCTGCGCAGACAGTTTGGGTCCGGCTCATCGAAGGCCGCATCGATGGCATGGCTCAGCTGCGCCGCGTCGACATCCCCAGGCAGCGCCTCGAGCTCGACCCGCTCGCCCTGAGGCCACAGCAGCGTGGCTCGATCGGGATTGGGATTGTTGGCACGACCAACCGGTGCAATGCGCAAGGGTGCTTGCAGGCCATAGTCCGTCAGCGTGCATCCCAGCCCATCGCGATAGACCGCCCGCTGACCGGCGAGACCAAATAACGACGCTCGGACTTCCCGCTTCCCGCGATCGATATGTTGGCTGAACCAACGAAGCGACTCATAGCCATCGACGCTGACATCCTCAGCCAGCACGGATTCAAGCGAACGCCCGGAAACGAAAACCGCCGAGCACAGAAGTTTGGCCTTGTAGCCCGAGCCGGTCTTGGCAATGGCCCAAAGCGTCGGCGCCGCCAATCCGAGCGTGACCAGCCCGATGCCAATCAGGACCCAACGCCATACCGTACTTCCGGCTAATGCCACCCTGTTGTCCCCGAATTCTCTTCGTCGAAATTTAGTCTAATCAAAACCGTACTATCTTAGATCAATCAAATAATATATTAGATTTGATACATGAATTATACTATAATTTAGAATTATTATAATTTAAAAGCATCAGTTTAGAACCATTTTAAGCTAATATTTACCATGAATTATTATTGACAGCTCATTTTACTTCCATTGTAGTGACGGCGTAGGGCATTTCCCGGCGGTGATGGGCAACCGCTATCACCGTTCAGAAATCAAAGTTGTTGGAGGTCGAATTGTCCGTCTTGCGTGGTGCACTCGCCTTTCTCATTCTCGCGGCGCTCTCCGCCGGTTCGCTCGCGCAGGGGGCTGGCGAAGTCAATATCTATTCCTACCGGCAAACCTACCTGATCGAGCCGCTTCGCGAAGCTTTCACCGAGAAGACGGGCATCAAGACCAATGTGATCTTTGCCAAGAAAGGCTTGATCGAGCGGATTGCCGCCGAGGGCCGGAACAGTCCGGCCGATATCCTCCTGACCGTCGACATTGGGCAACTCTCCGACGCCGCCAACAAGGAGGTCGCCCAAGCGGTTGATTCAAGCACCCTCGACCAGAACATTCCGGCCCAATACCGCGACCCCGCCGGGCGTTGGTTCGGGCTGACGCGCCGGGGCCGGGTCGTCTACGCCTCCAAGGAGCGCGTCGGTCAGGACACGATCACCTATGAGGAGCTGGCCGACCCCAAATGGAAAGGCAAGATCTGCATCCGGCCCGGTCACCACGTCTACAACGTGGCGCTGGTGGCCTCGATGATCGCGCATCACGGCGAGGAAAAAGCGGAAGAATGGTTGCGCGGACTCAAGGCGAATTTGGCACGCAAGCCCGCAGGCAATGACCGGGCCCAAGTGAAGGGCGTTTATGCCGGCGAATGCGACATCGCTATCGGCAATACCTACTACATGGCCAAGATGATGCTGAATGAGGAGCAGCCCGAACAAAAGAAATGGGCCGAGTCGGTGAAGATGGTGTTCCCGAACGCTCAGGACCGCGGCACTCACATCAATCTATCGGGCATGATGCTGGCGCAGAACGCGCCCAACAAAGACAACGCCATCAAGTTCATGGAGTTTCTGTCCTCCGACGAGGCGCAAAAAATCTACGCCGAGATCAATCACGAATACCCGGTGAAGGACGGCGTGCCCTGGTCCGGCCTGGTCAAGTCGTGGGGCGAACTCAAGCCCGATTCCCTATCGCTGGACCAAGTCGCAGCGCTGCGCAAACAGGCATCCGAGCTGATCGACAAGGTCGCCTTCAACGACGGTCCCAGTTCCTGAGGGTAAAGATCTTGAGCTGGGCTGCACGCAAATTTCAAAATCCGAGGAAGCGAAGATGAAAGACAATAACAGCAAGCCGATCTGCCCGGGGGCGCAGGCGACATCCAACCCGCTAAGTGCGCGGACCTTGGAATCCGGGATCAAGGTGCCGGAGCAGCTTGTGGGCATTGGGTTTCGCTGCTGGCTGGCGGGCTATGACACCTGCGACATCCAGTGCTGGGAGACGGGCTGGAATTACTATTCCAGCGTGCTGGGTCCTCAAAACGCCAAAGCAGTCGTGGCGGAACTCGCGTGCTGGGTCAGATGCGTGCATAGCTGCGCCGCGCGCAAGATCGAGGTTCACCCACACAACTGCGCGGGTTTTTGCTCGGATGAATGCGTCGCCATCTCGATGGTGGCGGCCAGCCAACACAGCGCCTGTCCGGCGCTCAGGTCTTGCGCTTTCACCCTGCTTGGCACCAGCGAGGTCGACGAGGTGATCGATTGCGCGGCCAATTTCGCCTCTGTCCTGCGCGATGCTGGACAAATCCTGTCGCAAGCATCGATTTGCGACGCCGCTATTCTCGCTCCAGCCGAACAGCCAATCTCCTCAGCCCTGCGGCACTGACCGGGAATGGCGCCGGGCCACTCATGCGAGGACGGCGTGGCCGCCAGCCAACCGGCTAGGGCATGAGCGCACTTCACGATAAGCCTTCTGATTTTCGGCTGGTAATTGATCGCCTCCGCAGTTCGGGCAATCTTGGCTGGTCCGTAGGCGCGCTCGTCATCAGCCTGGTGATCGCCGCGCCCATCGCTTCTGTCGCCCTGCTTGCATTGCAGTCCAGCGGCGATACCTGGCCCCACCTCATTGCCTATGTTCTGCCCAGCGCCGTCACGCGGACGGTTCTGCTGATGGCGGGCGTCGGCATTCTGACCCTGATTATTGGGGCCGGCACCGCATGGCTTGTCACCATGTACCGCTTTCCAGGGCGCGGCATATTCGAATGGCTGTTGCTGGTACCGCTAGCGGTTCCGACCTACATCATCGCGTTTTGCTATCTGGAATTATTGGACTTCTCCGGTCCGCTGCAAACCAGTCTCAGGGATCTGTTCGGTTGGACCAGCGCCTCGCAATACTGGTTTCCCGAGATCCGTTCGCTAGGCGGCGCGATCTTCGTGATGTCCTTCGTGCTCTACCCCTATGTCTACATCACGGCTCGGGCGAGCTTCCTGCAACAATCGGTTTGCGTGCTGGAAGTCAGCCGCACATTGGGGCGCAGTCCCTGGGGCTGTCTGTGGGAGGTAGCCTTGCCCCTCGCACGTCCCGCGCTTGCGGCCGGCGTTTCGTTGGCGCTGATGGAGTGCCTGAACGATATCGGGGCGGTGGAATTCCTGGGCGTGAACACGCTTACGGTCAGCGTCTACACGACTTGGTTGGAGCGCGGCAGCCTCGCGGGCGCGGCACAAATCTCCTGTGTAATGCTGATCTTCGTGTTCGCACTGCTTTGGATGGAGCGCAGTGCGCGCAGCCACCGGCGCTATCATCACACCACCGGTGTCTACCGCCATTTGCCCGAAGAGCCGCTCGGACCGTTGGGGAGCCTGTTGGCTATTCTTGCCTGCGCGGCACCTATTCTGATCGGCTTTGTATTTCCCCTAAGCGTTCTGGCCGAATCGTCGCTCGCCAATCTCGCCGGAAGCCTGGACGCCGCATTTTGGCGTGACGCCGGCAACAGCCTGGGGCTGGCCACATCCGCAGCCGTCGTAGCTGTCGCTCTGGGCGTGGTGCTCGCCTATGCGCGCCGCGCCACGCGCTCAGCGCTGGTGCAAACCGCGACCGGGCTCACGGCGCTGGGCTATGCGGTGCCCGGCACCGTTCTGGCGGTCGGCATATTGGTGCCGCTTGCCGCCTTCGATAATGGGGTCGATGCCCTGATGCGCTCCACATTCGGGATTTCCACGGGGCTCTTGCTGAGCGGAACAGGCTTTGCCCTGATCCTGGCCTACACGGTCCGGTTTCTGGCCATTTCGCTCGGCACCATCGATGCGGGCTTCAAGAAGACATCGATGAACCTCGATGCGGCCTCGCGCACCATGGGCGTTGGGGTCAGCCAAACCCTGTTCCGAATTCACCTGCCGATATTGGGGCCTGTGCTGGGCGCCGCAGCCTTGCTGGTCTTCGTCGATTCCATGAAGGAATTGCCGGCGACCCTGCTGCTTCGCCCATTCAACTTCGACACCCTTGCCACCCGCGTTTATACGCTCGCGAGTTTCGATCAGTTCGAGGAAGCGGCACTCGGCGCCCTGACGATCGTCGCAATCGGTCTCACTCCGGTCATCCTGATTCACCGGGCCATCGCCACCGCGCGGCCCGGCGGCAGCTCTTCGTCGCAGCGCTAATTCTCTAGTGCGCCAACTCCGGCCGGTCGCGGAAGAAGTCGAGCGCTTCCGGATTGGCCAAGGCTTCCTTGTTCTTGACCTCGCGGCCATGGACCACATCGCGCACGGCCAGCTCCGTGATCTTGCCCGACTTTGTGCGGGGAATATCGGGGACCTCGACGATGCGTTCCGGTACGTGACGGGGGGACGCCCCTTTACGAATATGCCGGACGATCTTGTCGCGCAGCGCGTCGTCCAAAACCACGCCGTTACTCAGCACCACGAACAGCACGACACGCATATCGTGCTTCATGGTCTGCCCCACCACGATGGATTCCATGACCTCGTCGAGCTGCTCGACTTGCCGGTAGATTTCGGCGGTGCCGATCCGGACTCCACCTGGATTCAGCGTCGCGTCGGAACGTCCGTGGATGATCATTCCACCATTCTCGGTCCACTCCGCGAAATCCCCGTGGTGCCAGATATTCTCAAACCGCGCGAAATAGGCCTCATGGTACTTCTTGCCGTCCGGATCGTTCCAAAACCCGATCGGCATTGAGGGGAACGAGCGGGTACAGACCAGCTCGCCCTTGCCCGATTTCAGCGGCTTGCCGTCATCGTCGAATACATCCGTTGCCATGCCCAGGGCTGGGCCCTGGATCTCTCCCCGGTAGACCGGAAGCGTCGGATTTCCGATCACGAAGCAGGCGATGATGTCGGTGCCGCCAGAGACCGAGGCCAGGTGGAGATCGGGCTTGATGGCGTCGTAAACAAAGTCGAAGCCCTCAGGCGCCAGCGGCGAGCCTGTCGAGAACATCGCCCGCACACTAGAGAGGTTGTGGGTCTCGCCGGGCCTCAGGCCTGACTTTCGCAGTGCATCTATGAATTTGGCCGACGTGCCGAAGACATTCATGCCCTCGGCATCCGCGTAATCGAACAGAATGTTGCCAGAGGGATGGAAAGGCGAGCCGTCATAGAGCATCAGCGTGGCGCCCGAGGCCAGCCCCGAGGCGAGCCAATTCCACATCATCCAGCCGCATGTGGTGAAGTAGAACAGCCGCTCGCCGGGCTTGATGTCGCCATGCAGCTGCTGCTCCTTCAGATGCTGCAACAGGGTGCCGCCGGCCGAGTGCACGATGCATTTCGGCACGCCGGTGGTTCCCGAAGAGAACAGGATGTAGAGCGGATGGGAAAAGGGCAGCCGCTCGAACCCCGGCTCGCCCGCCTCATATGGCGCGATGGCCGCATCCATGGAAACAGCATTGGGCAGGCTCTCGGCTGCTTGTTCGGCTTCGCCCAAATAGGAAACGATCAGGCTCTTCTCGACGGTCGGCAAGGACTCCAGGGCGCTCTTTAGCTTTTCGGATATCGGGAACCTTTTCCCGTTATAGAAATAGCCGTCGCAGGCGATCACGATTCTGGGCTCGATCTGCCCAAAGCGGTCGAGAATGCCTTGCACGCCGAAATCGGGCGAACACGAGGACCACACGGCGCCCAAGGACGTGGCCGCGAGCAGGGCGGCGATGGCTTCCGGCATATTGGGCATGATCGCGGCCACCCGGTCGCCCGGCTGCAATCCCAGCTCCGCGAAATATTGCTGCAAACGCGAAACCTGGGCGCGAAGTTCGTCCCAACTCATCTGCCGCTTGACCTGGTCCTCGCCCCAAAAGATCAAGGCGGGATCGTCTCCGCTGCGGGACAGCAGGTTTTCCGCGAAATTCAGCCGAGCCTCGGGGAAAAACTGAGCGCCCGGCATCTTGTCCCCGTCGACCAGATAGGGCGGCCCGCCGATCTCGCCGCAAACGCCGCAAAACGTCCAAAGTGCCGGCCAAAACTGCTCGGGGTTGCGAATCGAAAACCGGTAAAGGCTATCGCCGTCCTCGACCGCCTGGTTGGTTCCTTGTCTTACGAATTCGATGAATTTCGCGAGGTTGCTTTCGCCAATCGCTGTCTCGCTCGGACGCCATAACGGCTCTGGCATGCAACACTCCTTGACCCTGCGACTAATGACCGCTGCTCTCGCAATCTTGGTCCAAACGGACTAAAACGGATTCCTATACGCCGCTATGGGCTTAGCAACAAATTCCTAACGCAAGCGGGCCCGAACCCGCACCAGCCCTTAGTCCATCGCAGGTCGTGCAGGTTTGACCCGGGACACGGAGCGGAATGGCAAAAACGATTCGTTGGAGGCGGGTAGCGCTGTCACTGGCGGGAGTTGTCGCGCTGGCTGCTGCGTTGATCGGGCTTTGGGCTGCCCTGCCCCAAAAAGGGGAATTGCGGGCTCAGCTGACTGACCAGCTCAGCTCATGGACCGGCGGCGAGGTCACCATTGATGGCCCGACCCGCGTTTCGCTGTTTCCCCAAGTCAAGATCGAGGTCGACCGTCTGCGCATCCGTGGGATGCAGGCCGGTTCCCGCCTGGAACTGGTCGACGTTAAAACCCTTGGCGCCGATTTCGGCGTCTGGTCCCTGCTGCAGGGCGAGCCTCGCATCGGCAGGCTGACCTTGCGCGAACCGCAGATTCGCATCAATGCCGGCGCGGCTCCCGAGCCCGGCGCAACTGGCGGCCCGCGGCCCCAATTGATCAGGGCTCTGCGCGGAATGCCCTTTACGCAGCTCGAAGTCGAAGGCGGTCTGCTGGTGATCGGCGGCGCCGTCAGCGCCGAATCGATCAGCGACATATCGGCCAACCTGTCCGTGTCGCAGACCGGAGCCGTCGCGACCAGTGGCGTTCTCACCTGGCGTGATCAGACGGTAAATTTCTCACTGCAAACCGGTTCGCCCAATCTCGAAGCAAAGGATCCCAGCGCACCGATTCAAATTACGCTCAACGGCAAATTGATCACCGCCAATGTGGATGGGCTCGCAACGCTCAAGGACGGGGTCCGGCTCTCTGGCGCGCTCAACCTCGAAGTCACCGATACGCGCCGCTTCTCCAGATGGATGGGCGTGAACCTGCCGGCCGGAACCGGGCTCGGCGCCCTTGTGGTGTCGGGCGACTTCAAATGGGCCGGCATGAATATCTCCTTCGACAACGGCACCTTTACCCTCGACGGCAATAGGGCCATTGGCGCCCTTGCGATCCGATACGATCGGGTGCGGCCTCAGATCGAGGGCACGTTGGCGCTGCAATCACTGAGCCTCACCCAGTATCTCGCGGATAAGGAGGCGACGGCGGAGAAGGCCGAAGCCGCTGCCTCGCCCTCCGAGACGCCAGCCGACCCATCATCTGCGCCATCCGAGCCGCAAGCCGATGCGGGCCTGGATCTCAGCTTTCCGCTGTTGCAGCATTTCGATTTGGATTTGCGGGTCTCGGCAACGCAATTCGAGGCCAATTCGATTACAGCCGGTCAATCGGCGCTGACGCTCACGCTCGAATCCGGCGAGCTGGCGGCGGCCTATTCGATCCTCGACCTGTTCGAAGGCAGAAGCAGCGGCCAACTGCAAATCGACACCAAGCAGAGCGAACCGCATCTGCACCTCACCGCCACAATGTCGGATATCGCTGTCCAGCCTTTCATAGAAGCCTTCAAGCTGGAGAGCCCGCTGCAAGGCGGCATGAATGTCGAGCTGGACGTCTCCGGCAATGGCCGCGACTTCCAGCGGCTGCTGCAGGATTTGTCGGGAACAATGGAAATTGCGATGCCGGCCGGCGAGGTCAATATCGATCTCGCAAAGGTGGTGGCGGGTGCTGCCAAGGGCGATTTGCGGGGCTGGCAGGCGGCACGCGGGCAAACCACCGGATTTAGCGATTTCTCGGCCCATTTCGATCTAGAGCAGGGCACCGCCCGTTCGGATGACTTCAAGATGCAGACCGGGCCACTGGCGATTACCGGCGGGGGCACCATCGACATTGCCGCGCGAAACCTCAACTGGCGGCTGGAAATCCCCAATCCGGTGGCCGAACGCCTGCCGCGGATCGGAGCGTTGGTGGCGGATCTCAATCACTCCCTGCGTATCCAGGGGCCGTGGTCTGACCCGACCTTCCATCTGGAGCGCAAACGGGCCACCCGAGAATCCGTCCCCGCCCTACCGGTCGCCGCTCAGATCGGCGGAGCGCTCTAGCGGGCGGCGGGTCCCGCGGTTTCAGATCGAACGGCGCCGACCTCTTATCATTGCCATTCCATGCGGCGTCAGCTTCAATGCCCCTACGGATTCGGTCCATCACGCGGCATTATTGGCGATCCGGTATGAGGCTCTGGAGAAAACCCATGGGTTGGCCACGCTCTTTAAGGGTGCTGATCGCGGCCGCCCTGCTCCCGTGGTTCGCCGCCCTCTCCCACGCACAGGACCAAGACACGCCGAATGAAGAGCCGACTTCGCCGTCCAAACTGAATATTGCGTCCTGGGGCGGGGCATATACCCAATCGCAACAGATCGCCTTTTTCGACCCCTTCAAAAAGGAGACCGGCGTCGACGTCTCGGTCGTCACCCATGGCGGAAAATTCGGTCCACTGGATAAGGATGGCGGATCCGGCCTGAAGGGCTGGGATTTGGTCGATATGGGCTTCTCGGACGTCGAGATTGCCTGCCGCAACGGCCTGCTGGAGACCATCGACTCGGGCCAATTGGCGGCTGGCAGCGACGGTACCACCGCGCGGGAGGACTATCTGCCCCGGACTCTGCACAAATGCGGCGTGCCCAGCGTCGCTTGGTCGTCGATCATCGTCTATGACCGCCGCGCCTTCGACGGCCGCACGCCGAAAAGTGCGAGCGATTTCTTCGATCTGCAGGCGTTTCCGGGCAAGCGCGCCTTGCCGAAGAATCCCCGATATGTGCTGGAGCTCGCGCTGCTCGCCGATGGCGTCGAGCCTAACGACGTCTATGCGCAACTCGTCACCGAGAAGGGCCTGACGCGGGCGCTGAAGAAGCTCGACAGCATCGGGGATGACATCATCTGGACCGACAACCGGTTTCAGCCGCTGGAACTGCTTGGCGAGCAGAAGGTCACCATGGCGACCGCCTTCAGCGGCCGGGTCTTCAATACCATCGTCGCAAAAAATCAGCCCTTCGGCATCGTCTGGGACGGGCAGATCTACGAGCTCGATGTTTGGGCTATCCCGAAGACATCCAGCAATAAGGAAGGCGCCCTAAAGTTCATCGCCTTCGCCACCCGTCCCGACCGGCTCGCCGAGCAGACCAAGTGGTTCCCCTATGGCCCGGTTCGAAAGTCGGCATTGGCGATGGTGGGCAAACACGCCCAGGTCGATATCGATATGGCCTCCTATCTGCCGACCAGTGCGGCCAATTTTCCGGGCGCCCTTAAATTCGACGGCAGTTTCTGGGCGAGCCAAGAAAAGAGGCTAGGCAAGCGCTTCACGAATTGGCTCGAATCGCCGCCTGCCGAAACGGCTAAAGACAGCGTGGACACACCGGAGAGAGCAAGCCGGCCGAGCCAACCCGCTGGCGCTAGCGCCGATCGACCCGCTGCCGCTGCTAACAATGGTGCCGCCCCTGTCGACAGGAAGAAACCCAGGCGGCGAGACCCGTAGTCCGGATTGCTCGTACTAATTGACGCCTACCGCCCTTGTCCTGCGGGCCACTTTCGTGACAAACATTGCTGCTCTCATTGGCCGGATAACGCCAGCCGATGCGGGCGGGCCGCCGGGTCTGGCCCGCGGCTTTCGGAGAGGTGGACGAACTGCCGAATGGGCTTGCAATGACCGATACGACTCGATTGCCTCCAGCGTTTTTAGTTCTTCTCCTATTACTAAGCTGCGCCATGGTCTTGGGAATCCAGACCGGCCCTGCGCTGTCGGATCCGGTGCGCATGGCCGCCTCCGACCGAACGGCTGAAGGCACGCCCCAGGACGTCACCTCCACGATCGCGCCAAGCAATCAGGCGAGCAAGAACGAACTCAATGCGGGCGGCATCCGTGCCGAGATCGGCCAAGCGCCGGCGAACGCCCTGTTCTCGGCGGGAAGCTCCGTTTTCACCGAAATTACGCTGACCAATGATGGAGCCGCGCAGGACGTCTTGGCCGATCTGGTGCTGGAGGCCGAGCGCGGCGAAATCAAAAGCGTGACGGGCAAGAACGTCTCGCGAGCAGAGGACAGCACAACGCACGTGGTGCGGGTGGACAAGTTAAAAAAGGGCAAGCCGCGCAAGATCGTCGTCGAGACCGCGCTGCTGAGCGAAACGCCGGCTAGCGGTACCACTGGCGAGAGCCGCTTGGTCGTCACCCTGCGCAAGCCGAGCCAGCCCGAATATGAGACCAAGATTGTGGAGACGCCGGTTAAGAAATCCTATTGCCGCAGATACGGCACCACTAGAACTTGGAGCGGCACTAGACGTCGCTGCGTGCGGTGGGGCAAGCGCACTGTCACCCGGCGCAAGGAAGTCCGCGTTCCCGTCATCAACACCGCTGCCGCCGCCGAGCCGGTGCCGTCGGACACCACGGTTCTGGTCTGGTCGGTCTCGAATTGCGCACAGGCCTTTCATGCCGAGCTCACCAAGCTGATGGAGACCAAGGGCGCGCGAATGGGCGATGCGCTGAAAGCCGCGCGCGCCCGCGACCGGTCCCGTCCCGGAAGCTGGATGTTCAAGCCTAGTATGAGCGGTGGTTCGGGCCGCAATTGCGTGAGCCGGAAGAGATATTGGGATTCCCGGCGCGGACGCTATCGCTCGCGGTGCACCCGTTATGAGGATGAAGAGAGCGCCGGCACCGAGTCCGGCACGCCGACAAAAGAGGTGCGGGCCGTAAACCGCCTTGCCAACACCTTTGTCCGTTCCCGCGGGATAGATCCCGAGATGTCGACGCGCCGCAACTATGGCTGGGTTTCGCAAAAGGCCGCGACCGATCTGCGCGGCTATCTCAAGCAGGACCCGCACCCGGCAATCTGCACCGGCGCAATCCAATTCGTGGACTATTTTGACGGCCGCTTAGGAGATTTCTTCAAGCGCGGCGACTCATTCTCAAAGTCGGCGCAGACCGCCCGCACAGTTGCCGCCGAACAAGTGGCAGCCGCGCGCAAAACCATCGATACCGATCCAAGCGGCCATCCCGCCTGGGGCGCAACGCCAATCGGCTTTGCTAAAGCCAAGGGCGACCCGAATTCGTCGCTTCAGATTCTGGTGGTCGATGTCGCGAGCTTAACAAGCGACAGCGAGTTGGTGGCCGAAGTTAAGAATTCCGGCGACGCTTACGGCGCTCTCAAGACCATGAATTCATGGATGAAGCAGGACGGCAAGGAAGTCAGCGACGACAGCCGCAAGGCGATGCGGCGCGCCCTGGCTGCGATCGAGGCCGCCGATTATCTTCAAGTCGTCGCGGGGCATTACGATGAGCTGCGCGATACCCTAAAGGGCAGCATCGTCGCCGTGCGCGACGCCCATGGGCGCCACTGCAGGTGCGACAGCTGATCTTGTTTCCATCCAAAAGACGACTAACCGACCGGGACGGCCTATCTGCCCGGCAGCCCGTTTGCGGTCCGGAGGAGTCTTAGTCCGTGGAACCTAAGGTCGTCTGGCTATTCATCTTCGTCGCGCTCTATTGGGCCTATTGCATCTATTGGGGCATCAAGGGTGCGGCGTCGGCCAAGACCGCCAGCGACTATTTCATCGCCGGGCGGGGTTTGTCGCTCTGGGTCTTCGTGCTGGCAGCCACCGCCACTTCGTTTTCGGGCTGGACGTTCGTCGGGCATCCCGGCGCCGAATACGCTGATGGCTTCTCGTACGGCACCGTAACGTTTTACGCCATCGTGATTCCTTTGACCGGCGTGCTGTTTCTTAAGCGTCAATGGATGCTCGGCAAGCATTTCGGTTTCGTCACGCCCGGCGAAATGCTGGCCGAATATTTTAGGGGCGACGCGATTCGGCTGCTCACCGTGGTCGTGGCGCTGTGCTTTTCGATCCCCTATCTGGGCCTGCAATTGCGCGCATCGGGCTTCCTGTTCAACGTGCTCACCGACGATCTATTCTCGGTGAATGCCGGCATGTGGCTGCTCTCAGCCGTCGTGCTGATCTATGTGGCTTCGGGCGGGCTGAGAGCGGTGGCCTATGTCGACACGCTGCAATGCCTGCTGCTGGCACTCGGCATCATAATCATTGGCATCGTCACCCTGAATGCGGTCGGCGGCTGGGACCGCTTGACGCAAGGCATTGCCGCACTGTCCATCATGGACCCGGCGCGCACGCCCGCGCCCGACTCCTATAGCCACTACATCGCGATTCCGGGTGTCATCCAGTTCATCTCAAACGGGCCATCCGCGGAGGGCGGCCCTTGGACCGCGATGATGATCCTGACCTATGTGCTTGCGCTGATGGGCATCCAGTCCTCGCCCGCGTTCTCGATGTGGGCCTTCGCCAATCGAAGCCCCGCCGCCTTCGCCCCGCAGCAGGTCTGGGCCTCCTCCCTAGGCGTTGGATTCATCCTGATCTTCTTCGTTGCCATTCAGGGATTGGGAGGACATTTCCTGGGCGCCGACCTCGCTTTCGCCGAGCGTTTCCCTGAACTCACCAACAACGTGTTGGGGCCGGCGCTCGGCGGCACCGACCTGATGCAATCGCAGGGCAAGCAGGGCATGCTGGTGCCTCTGCTTATCGATTTGATGAGCGATACGGCACCTTGGGTGGTCGGCCTGCTCGCAGTCTGTGCCTTGGCGGCGATGCAATCGACGGGCGCGGCCTATATGTCGACCGCCGGTGGAATGCTGACCCGCGACCTGCTCAAGCACTTCCTGATGCCCAACGCTTCCCACAACGTGCAAAAGCTTTTCGGGCGCATTGGCGTTGTGGTCATAGTGCTGGCCGCTCTGGCCGTCGCCTCGACCTCCCGGGACGGCTTGGTTCTTCTGGGAGGCCTGGCGGTAGCCTTCGGGTTCCAGATGTGGCCCGCCCTGATGGCGGTCTGTTTCGTTCCCTGGTTCACCCGGGCGGGCGTCACTGCCGGCCTTCTCCTCGGCATCATCGCCGTCATGTGTACTGACTCGATCGGCGGAGCGCTCGGCATATCGGCCTGGGGGCGTTGGCCACTGACCCTGCATTCCGGATTCTGGGGCATGCTGGTGAACCTGACGACGGTGATTGTGGTTTCCGCGCTGACGCAGAATAGGGCCGCCCTGTCCCATCGCATGCGGTTTCACTCGTTCTTGCGCGAATCCGCGTCGCTGCCCGCCAACAAGCGTCACTTGATTCCAGTGGCTTGGATTGTCGTACTGGTTTGGTTCTTCTTTGCGGTCGGCCCGGGCGCGATGGTTGGAAACACTCTTTTTGGCGATCCCAACGATCCCCAGACCTGGTGGGTGTTCGGCATGCCGTCGATCTGGGCCTGGCAGGTCGTCTGGTGGGTCGCGGGCGTATTCATGATGTGGATGCTCGCTTACCGAATGGAGCTATCGACAATGCCGCACAAACGCGTCGAAGCGCTGATCGACGATATCGGAGATCTCGGCGAGGGCCCGGCTAGGATCGAGCAGGAGATTCAGAGTCAGGCCGCGGAGTAATTGCCCTTCCGAGCCTGCCTGGGCCCGGCCAGCTATCGGCATGAGGCTTTGCTGAAGCATTAGTAGAACTGGCGGGCATTGCTTTCGGAGGCCACTCACAATTGAGCACCGGCATGATCTGGTATCTCGGATGGACGGCGCTGCTGGCCGCCTTGCTGTTCATCCCCGTCTCCCGGCTGATTTGGGCCTTGAGCGCCAGACGGCTGGAACGGAAGCTGGAACGCGAGCTCAACGATGAGGAGTTGGCGGGGCAGAAGCGCAGGGCCGCTGTAATCGCGACCGGCCTGGTGATAATTTTCTCCGCGCTCTTCAACTACAATCTGTTTGGAATTCCAGGCTCATGAGTTCCAGATCCTTCGGCATCCTTCTGACCGCCCTTGCCATCGCAGCGGGATTGCTCTGGCTGATCTATGCAAGCCAGACGCCGGCGAACCCGGCTGACAGCGCCTATCTCGACGGTAACGCATATTTTCGCGACGGCACCTATCAGCAGGCGGTGGCGAGTTATCGAACTGCCCTGGAGGCGGATCCCCAGCACACGCCAGCACTGCGCGGCTTGGCCAACAGCTACGCGCAACTGAAGCGCTATGAAGACGGGCTTTCGGCGATCGAACGGGCGGTCCAATTGGAGCCGGGCAATGGCGGCAATTACGCGATACGCGGCATCATTCTCGATCGCACCGGCCAGCATGAGCTTGCGATAGCCGACTACCAGAAGTCGCTCGAATTAGATCCCGACGTGGCCCAGGGCATGTCGTGGCTCGACCGGTTGCTCTACAACGTTCAAGAGCGCCCGCCGACGGTCGCCGACAGGCTGAGATACCTCAAACGGCAGATGGCGTTGCCGGAATCGAAACGCGTGCTTCGTGTGCCCGAGATCGACGAGCAACAGCGCCCCTATGAACAGTGAGCGCCCGGCGCACGCAGCGCGCGCACTAGCGATCACACGACGCCAAGCACGTTGTGCAGCAGCACCCGTAGGCAGACATAGAGCGCCAAAAACCCAAAGAACATGGCGAGCCATGGGTGATTGCCGATCGCGTCCCGATAGGTGAATCCGCGCACGGCGATCATGCCCGCGACCGCCATAATGGCTGTTTCTTCCCAAAGTCCTTCCATCACGAGCTCTCCCCAGCAAGCCCCGAGCATAAGGCATGCGCCGCGTCACGCTCAATGCTGATATTCTCGAGATCCGAGTTCACTCCGAAGGCTGAGGATATGGCCTCTGTTGAGTCCTGGCTTTACCCGCAGGAAGCCGGCCTATTTTGCAAGCCGGGTGGCTTTTATGTCGACCCCCACCGCGCGGTCGACAGGGCCATCATCACCCACGGCCACAGCGATCACGCGAGGCCCGGACATGACCGCGTGCTGGCAACGCCGGAGACGCTCGCGATCATGGATCAACGGCTCGGCCCCGACTCGGGTGGAGAGCGTCAGGGGCTCCGCTATGGCGAGGAGCTGACCGTCAATGGCGTGACCGTTCGCTTGGCGCCCGCGGGCCATATTCTGGGCAGCGCCCAAGTCGTACTCGAATGGCAGGGTCAGCGCGCGGTTGTCTCGGGCGACTACAAACGCCGCGCTGACCCCACCTGCGAACCCTTCGAGCCGGTTCAGTGCGACGTCTTTATCACCGAGGCGACCTTTGGCCTTCCGGTCTTCCGGCACCCCCCTGACCGTAGTGAGATCGAGCGTTTGTTGCGCTCGTTGGCGACCTTTCCCGAACGAACTCATTTGGTCGGCGCCTATGGATTGGGAAAATGCCAGAGGCTGATTTGTCTGCTTCGCGCGGCCGGATATGACAAGCCGATCTGGCTGCATGGCGCGCTAATCGGTCTCTGCGAACTCTATCAGAGCCTTGGCGTTCCTCTGGGACCACTGGAATCGGCAACCACCGCGAACCCGCGATCCCTAGACGGCGAAATCGTGCTGGCCCCGCCGAGCGCCCTGCGGGATCGCTGGTCGAGACGGTTGCGCGATCCCGTCACCGCTTTCGCTTCCGGCTGGATGCGGGTGCGCGGCCGCGCCCGGCAGCGGGGGGTCGAGCTGCCGCTGGTGATTTCAGACCATGCCGACTGGGACGGGCTGACCCGCACTATCGCCGAGACCGGCGCGCCCGAGATTTGGGTGACCCATGGCCGCGAGGAAGCGCTGGTCTACGAGATCGAACGGAGTGGCCGGCGCGGCCGGGCGCTGGCACTTGTGGGCCGCGAGGACGAGGACGAATGAAGGCCTTCGCCGAGCTGCTGGACCGGCTGGTCTATTGCCCCTCGCGCAACGGCAAGCTCAAGCTGATGTCGGACTATTTCGCCGCCACCCCCGACCCCGACCGCGGCTGGGCACTGGCAGCGCTGACCGGCTCGCTGAAACTCTCGCTGCCGATGCGCCGCATCGTGCGCGAGCTAATGGAGCGCCACGCCGATCCGGTGCTGTTCGAGCTTTCCCGCGATTATGTGGGCGACACCGCCGAAACCGTGGCGCTGATCTGGCCGGAGCCTGAATCTCAGGCGGAACCCCCGAGCCTCCAAGAGGTGATCGATGCGCTCGCCGGTGCCGATGCGAGAACCGGGCAGGCGCTATTGGAAACCTGGCTCGATCAGCTCGATGCGACAGGCCGCTGGGCGCTCCTGAAGCTCGCCACCGGCGCGCTGCGCGTCGGCGTATCGGCGCGGCTCGCCAAATTGGCCACGGCCCAAATGGGTGGCGTCGATGTCGCGGAGCTCGAGGAGATTTGGCACGCCATCGCACCACCCTATGAGTCCCTGTTCGCCTGGCTGGATGGCGCGGCGGAGAAACCCGAGATCGGGTCCGCCCTGATCTTCCGGCCGCTAATGCTGGCCCACCCGCTGGAAGAGGGCGAGATCGAGGAATTGGACGTCGGCGACTATCTTGCCGAGTGGAAATGGGACGGCATCAGGGTCCAAATTTCGGGCCGCGACGGCGAGGCGCGGTTGTTCTCCCGAACCGGCGATGAAATTTCCCACAGCTTCCCCGACATCATCACAAACTTCGCCGGTAACGCCGTGCTCGATGGAGAGCTATTGGTTGTACGCGACGGCGATGTCGCGCCCTTCAACGATCTGCAGCAGCGGCTCAACCGCAAGACCGTGACCAAGCCGATGCTGAGCCGGTTCCCGGCCCACATCCGGCTCTACGACATGCTGTTCGCGAAGGGTGAAGATTTGCGCGAACTGCCGCTGGAGGCGCGCCGCGCCAAGCTTGAAGACTGGCACGCGGCCAATCAATCCGAGCGCACCGACCTATCCCCGCTGATCGAGACCAAAAATTTGGAGGAACTCCAACAATTGTGGTCGTCCACCCGCGAAGCCGGCATCGAGGGTCTGATGCTGAAGCGCCGCGACAGCCCCTACTTGGCAGGCCGCCCCAAGGGTCATTGGTTCAAATGGAAGCGCGCGCCGCTCACTCTCGACACCGTGCTGATGTACGCCCAGCGCGGCAGCGGCAAACGCTCCTCCTATTATTCCGACTACACCTTCGGCGCCTGGCGCGACGGACCCGATGGGGCACAAGAACTGGTACCCGTCGGCAAGGCCTATTTCGGCTTCACCGACGAAGAACTCGCCAAGCTCGACCGCTGGGTCCGCAACAACACGTTTGACCGTTTCGGCCCGGTCCGCGCCGTGAAGCCCGAATTGGTGCTGGAGGTGGCGTTCGACGCGGTGCACCCCTCACCGCGGCATAAATCGGGCGTCGCCATGCGGTTTCCGCGAGTTCACAGGATTCGCTGGGACAAGCCTGCCGTGGAAGCCGACCGCCTTGAGACCCTCAAGAAACTAATTGTGCGCTAAGCGGCGAGAGCCTGGCCCGCATCGGTATAGTCGTACCCTAGCGATTGGGCCACCGCGGGGTGCGTGACCTTGCCCTCGCAAATATTGAGGCCGTCGCGCAGATGGGGATCGTCGGCCAGCGCCGCCTTCCAGCCCAAATCGGCCAGCCTCGACACGAAGGGAAGCGTCGCATTGTTGAGGGCCACCGCGGAGGTCTTTGGCACCGCGCCCGGCATGTTGGTCACGCAGTAATGGATCACGCCGTCCACTTCGAATGTCGGGTCGTCATGGGTCGTCGGCCTGGAGGTCTCAATACAACCGCCCTGGTCGATCGCCACGTCCACGATCACCGAGCCGGTCTTCATCTTTGAGACCATCTCGGCAGAAACCAGTTTCGGCGTGCGCGCGCCCGGCACCAGCACGCCACCAATCAACAAATCCGCCCTGGCGGAATGGCGCTCGATGGCGTTGCGGGTGGAAAACACCGTGTTGATAGCAGCGCCAAACTGCTTCCATAAGGCATTCAGCACATCGAGATTGCGGTCGATCACCCAGACATCGGCGCCCATGCCGAGTGCGATATGAACCGCGTGGGTGCCAACCACGCCGCCGCCCAGCACCACGACCGTCGCAGGATCAACGCCCGGCACGCCTCCGATCAGAATGCCGTGCCCGCCATGAGCCTTTTCCAGATAATAGGCGCCCGCCTGCACCGACAGCCGCCCCGCGACTTCCGACATCGGCGCCAGCAGCGGCAACCCACCGCTCGGCGAGGTGACCGTCTCGTATGCCAGGCAAACCGCGCCGCTCTTGATCAAATCTTCCGTTAGCTTGCGGTCCGCCGCCAAATGCAAATAAGTGAAGAGCACTTGGCCCCGCCGCAGCATGGCGCGCTCCTTCGCCAGAGGCTCCTTGACCTTCACGATCATGTCGGCCTGGGCATAGACGGTCTTTGCTTCGCGCGCGATTTCCGCGCCGACGGCCTCGTAATCGGCATCACTCATGCCGATGCCCATGCCGGCGTCATGTTCGACCAGCACGCGGTGGCCTTGGTCAATCAGCTCCTGAACATTGGCCGGGATCAAGCCGACGCGGTATTCATGAACCTTGATCTCCTTGGGAACGCCAATCAACATGGCCCCACTCCTCATCGCTTGTGGCAGCGCCCCTGTGCGATGCAACTCTGCCTCACCACAACTCTAATGTGGTGATGGCGCCCGTGAATTGGGAGATGACGGCAAATGCAATTGAAAGCCAATACCCTTGAGAACCACTGGATGCCGTTTACGGCAAACCGGGATTTCAAAGAGTCTCCCCGCCTGATCGTCAAGGGCGAAGGGGTCTATTTCTGGGATCACAAGGGCGGCAAGGTGTTGGACGCCTCTTCCGGCCTGTTCTGTTGTGCAGCGGGTCACGCCCGGAAAGAGATCGCGGAGGCCGTTCACAAGCAGCTCATGACGCTGGATTACTCGACCTCCTTCCAGCTCGGTCACCCGGGCTCCTTTGAGCTCGCCCGGCGTGTCGCGCAACTGACGCCGGAGGGACTCGATCACGTGTTTTTCGCCAATTCCGGCTCCGAGGCGGTCGACACCGCGCTGAAGGTGGCGATGGCCTATTTTCGCGCGCGTGGAGAAGCTCAACGTACTCGCTTCGTCTCCCGCGAGCGGGCCTATCACGGCGTCAATATCGGCGGCGTATCGCTGGCTGGAATCATGAAAAACCGCGAGGCCTTTGGCAGCGTGATGCCCAACGTCCTGCTGATGCGGCACACCTGGCTCGAGGAAAATCGCTACACCCGTGGCCAGCCCAAAAAGGGCGCCGAACTCGCCGAGGACTTGCAGCGTTTTGTCGACGCCTATGGGCCCGACAGCATCGCGGCCTGCTTCGTGGAGCCGATTGCGGGCTCGACCGGTTGCCTGGTGCCGCCGGTGGGCTATCTAGAGCGTCTCCGCGAAATTTGCGACGCCAACGGCATTCTGCTGGTGTTCGACGAGGTGATCTGCGGCTTTGGCAGGCTCGGCGCACCATTCGCCGCCCAGGCCTTCGGCGTGAAGCCCGACATCATCACCATGGCCAAGGCGATCACCAATGGCGCGCAGCCCATGGGCGCGGTAGCCGTCAGCAACGAAATCTATGAGACCGTGATCGATGCCGCGCCCGAAGGCACGATCGAGCTATTTCATGGCTACACCTTTTCGGCCCATCCGGCCGCTTGCGCCGCGGCACTCGCCACGCTGGACATTTATGAGCGCGATGACCTGTTCGCCCGGGCGGCGGAACTCTCAGACTACTTTCTGGATTCCGTGTTCGGCCTGCGCGATCTAGACGGAATTGCCGATATTCGGGGCTACGGCCTGCTGGCAGGCATCGACCTGAAGTCTGGCGCGCGGCCGGGTCAGCGCGGCATCCAAATGCAGAAGCAGCTTTTTTGGAATGGTCTCCACGTGAAATTCACTGGAGACTCCGCGGTCATCGCGCCGCCATTGATCGCGGAGAAAGATCACGTCGATGCGATCTGCGCGACATTCAGGGCCACGCTCGAAACTCTCGAAGATTGAACCGGCGGCGCGCCCTATTGCAGGATCTTATTGATCTTCTGCAGTTCCGCGCTGCCGGGGCAGAGCCGATCCATCGGCGCCTCGTTTAGCGGGGTCTCGACAGTGTTCAACAAGTCATGCAGGTCGGGTGCGGATTCATCGACATAGAGCACGCCCGTCACCACTTCGCCCTCGGCGTAGCGCTCCCGCAGCGTGCTCGAAGCCCTGAGCGGGTCGCGGGGATCGTACTCCTTCGAAAGCTTGTGCAGCCGCATGCGGGAACCGTCATGCATGGTGACATAGACGGTTTCGCCCTCGCGATAATCGGTGGTGATCTCTTCGCGCTCGGGCACGAAGTCGAGCTTGTCCACCGCCTCGCTATGGTCGCGGATATAGTCGTAACTCTTGGTCGAGGCTTCGTGATTGTTGAAGGTCACGCAGGGTGAAATGATGTCGAGCAGGGCAAAGCCCTTGTAGCGGATCGCGGCCTTGATAAGCGGCACCAGCTGCTCTTTGTCGCCTGAGAAGCTGCGCGCGACAAAGCCTGCCCCCAACTGGATTGCCAGGCGGCACAAGTCGATCGAGTCGAACATATTGTCCTCGCCCTTCTTGCCCCGCGATTCCCGGTCATTGGTGGCCGAGAATTGGCCCTTGGTCAGACCGTAGGTGCCGTTGTTCTCGACGATATAGATCATGTTCACGCGCCGGCGAATAGCGTGGCTGAACTGCCCCAGGCCGATCGAGGCGGTATCGCCGTCGCCCGAAATACCGAGATAGATCAAGTCCTTGTTGGCGAGATTGGCGCCCGTCGCTACAGCCGGCATGCGGCCATGCACGCCATTGAAGCCGTGGGACTGGTTCAGGAAGTAATTCGGCGTTTTCGAAGAGCAGCCAATCCCAGAGAGCTTGGCCAGCCGGTGAGCCGGCAAATCGAGCTGAAAACAGGCCTCGACAATCGCCGCCGAGATCGAATCGTGACCGCAGCCCGCGCATAGCGTGGACAACACGCCCTCATAGGCGCGCCGCGTAAGGCCGAGCGCATTCTTGCGCGAAGCCGGATGTTGGATTGTCGGTTTCTTGATGTAGGTCATCGGCCTGTCCTCAGATCGCCCGTTCGCCGAGCCGCAAGGATTCGGCGACCTCTTTGTCGGTCTCGATCGCATTCTGGATCTTGTTTTTAACCAGTTTTGCGGTGACCGGCATGCCGTCATAGCTCAGGATCGGGATCAGCTTTTCCGCCGGGATCCCGGCTTCTGCGATCAGCAGCGTGCGCATTTGCGCATCGCGGTTCATTTCAACCACGAAGATCTTGTCGTGAGCAGCGGCGAACTGGGCAACGTGCTTGGTGAAGGGAAACGACTTCAGCCGCAGCGTGTTTACCTTGTAGCCGTCCCGCTTCAGCATGGTCACGGCTTCGCGCACCGCGGGCTCGGTGGAGCCGAAATTGATGAGGCCCAGCTTCGACGACTTGCTTTGACGCTTGACCACGGGGAGCGGCATCATCTTCACCGCGGTCTCGAATTTGCGCTTGAGCCGGTCCAAATTGGCCGCGTTGATCTGCCCGTCTTCGGTGTATTGGGCAAAGACGTCGTGGGAAGAGCCGCGCGAGAAGTAGGCGCCCTTTTCGGGATGGGTGCCCGGGATCGTCCGGTAGGGAATCGCGTCGCCATCGACATCGAGATAGCGCCCAAAGTGCTCGATCTTTTCCAGCGCCTCGGCATCCAGCACCTTGCCGCGGTCATGGGGCTGCGAGTCGTCCCATTCGAGCGGATCGACCACCCATTCGTTCATGCCAATATCGAGGTCGCTCATCACGATCACAGGCGTCTGCAGCCGCTCGGCGAGATCGAAAGCTTGGGCCGAGAGCTCGAAGCATTCCTTCGGATCACCCGGAATCAACAAGACGTGGCGGGTGTCGCCATGGGAGGCGTAGGCGCAGGTCAGCACGTCCGATTGCTGGGTTCGGGTCGGCATTCCGGTCGAGGGTCCGCCGCGCTGAATGTCGAACAGCACCACCGGGACTTCCGCGAAATAGCCGAGCCCCAAAAATTCGCTCATCAGGGAGACGCCCGGGCCGGACGTCGCGGTGAAGGAGCGCACGCCGTTCCATCCGGCACCCACCGCAATGCCGATGGCCGCGAGTTCGTCTTCGGCTTGAATCACGGCCGCGTATTTGCGGCCATCCTTATCGGTGCGCAGCTTTGCACAATAGGATTCGAAGGCCTCGGCGAGTGATGTTGAAGGCGTGATTGGATACCAGGAGGCGACTGTGGCGCCCGCATAGACGCACCCCAAGGCCGCCGCCTCATTGCCGCTCACCATGATCTTGCCCTTGGTCGCATCCGCCTTGCGGACCTTGACGGGCAAGGGGCAATCGAATGTCTCGAGCGCGTAGAGCCGGCCCATTTCGAGCGCTTTTAGATTGGCCTCGACCATCTTGGGCTTGCTCGCGAAACGCTCGCGCAGAAGCTGCTCGATCACCGCGAAGTCCACATCCAACAGCGCCGCTACCGCACCGACATAAACAATATTCTTGAAGAGCTGGCGTTCCCTAGGGTCCTGATAGGCCCGAGCGCACATTTGCGCGATGGGCATTGGCAGCACCTCGATATCGTCGCGCTCAAAGGTCCGGATCAGGCTGGANTCGTAGATCAGGTATCCGCCGGGCAACAGTTCTGCGACATCGTTTTCGTAGGTCTGCGGGTTCATCGCNACCATCACATCGATGCCCTCGCGCCGCGCCGTGTGGCCGGCCTCGCTGATCCTCACCTCGTACCAGGTGGGCAGGCCCTGAATGTTTGAGGGAAAGATGTTCTTCGGCGCGACCGGGAGCCCCATACGAAACAAGGATTTGGCGAACAGCGTATTGGCGCTTGCCGAACCCGATCCGTTCACGGTGGCGAACTTGATGACGAAGTCGTTGACCCGGTTCATCGCAGATATTCGTTGCTGAATCTCAAGCAGGTTTCCGCCGATTGGGCGTCCACAAAGGTGAATTTCTTCATGTCCCACGCGCCGGTCGGACAGCGTTCGGCGCAAAGACCGCAATGCAGGCAGAGATCCTCATCCTTGGCCATGACGCGGCCGGTCTTCAGCGGCTCCGAGACGTAAATGTCTTGACCCGCATTGTCAGCCGGGATCCTGAGCCGTTGCCGCAGGTCGGCCTCTTCTGCATTGAACGTGAAGTTGATGCAGTCGACCGGACATATGTCCACACAGGCATCGCATTCAATGCAGAGGTTGTTCACGAAAACGGTTTGGACGTCGCAGTTCAGGCAGCGATCGGCTTCCTTGAATGCGAGCTGATCGTCATAGCCGAGTTCGACCTCGACCTTCAGGTCCTTGAGGGCCACGCGCTGGTCGGCATGGGGGACAGGAATCCGCCTGTGCTCGGCGAAATCATTGCCGTAGGACCACTCATGCAGACCCATCTTCTGGCTCACCAGGCTGGTGCCGGGTTCTGGCCGTTTATCCAGGGCCTTGCCTTGGCAGTGCAGGTCGATCGAGATTGCCGCCTGGTGCCCATGGGCGACGGCCCAGATAATATTTTCGGGGCCCCAAGCCGAGTCTCCGCCGAAAAACACGTCCTTGCGGGTCGACTGCATGGTTGTGCGGTCTACCGCCGGCATCTCCCATTCGTTGAACTCGATGCCGATGTCGCGCTCGATCCAGGGGAACGCGTTCTCCTGGCCGATCGCCATCAGAACATCATCGCATTCGAACACCACCTCTTCGCCGGTGGGTATCAGGCTGCGGTGGCCGTCATCGTCATATTTGGCCTCGACCTTGGCGAAGCGCACGCCCTTGAGCTTGCCATTCTCAGTCAGGAACTCCAGCGGCTGATGGTTGTCGTAGATCGCGATGCCCTCGTTTTCGGCATCCTCGACCTCCCAATCGGAAGCCTTCATGTCCTTGCGGGGGCTGCGCACGGTGATGCGCACATCCTTGCCACCCATCCGCAGCGCGCTGCGGCAACAATCCATCGCCGTGTTACCACCGCCGATCACGACAACGCGCTTGCCGATTTTTCCGACGTGATCGAAGGCGACCGAGGTCAGCCAGTCGATGCCGATATGGATGTTCTTGGCGCCTTCTTCGCGGCCGGGGATATCGAGGTCCTTGCCGCGCGGCGCGCCGGTGCCGACAAACACGGCATCGAAGTCTTCCTCAAGAACGGCCTTCAGGCTCGTGATCTCTTGGCCGAACCGCGTCTCGACCCCCATCTCGAGAATCCGGTCCACCTCCTCATTGATCACAGCTTCAGGAAGCCGGAATGATGGGATGTTGGTCCGCATCAGACCCCCGCCGCGGGGATCCTTTTCGATCAGCACGCAGGTGTAGCCCAGCGGCAGCAGATCGCGCGCCACGGTCAGTGATGCGGGGCCCGCGCCAAGCAAGGCGATGCGCTTGCCGTTCTTTTTCTTCGGCACGTTGGGCAGGAGATCGTTGATCTCGCCCTTATAGTCGGCCGCCACGCGTTTTAGGCGGCAGATCGCAACCGGTTTTTCGTCCAGCCGGCCCCGCCTGCAAGCGGGTTCGCAGGGCCGGTCGCAGGTGCGTCCCAAAATGCCGGGGAACACATTGGATTCCCAGTTCAGCATATAGGCTTCGGTGTAACGGCGCTGGGCGATCAGCCGAATATATTCGGGTACCGGCGTGTGGGTCGGGCACGCCCATTGGCAGTCCACCACCTTGTGGAAGTATTTCGGGTTGGAGATGTCGCTGGGCGGCATCCCGCGGCGGGCGGCGGTCGCGTCGTTTGGCTTCATCGCGCCTGATCCTCAGCCAAGACCGGTTTCCGGTTCCGGCCCACATAGCGATTTAACGCATATGCAGAGCCCAATCCGCCGCTGCGGACTGGCTTGATCCGACTCATCACGAACTCGTTACCAGGCATCTTTCGCCGTCGAGCGGCCACCCATCACAGCCCCTTGTCATATAGGCGTTCCACCTACCTGAACCAAAGGTATTCAACGTGATTAGGAACTCGTTTGCGGAGTATCCATGACCCCGTGGGAAACGGCGCCATATCGTGACTCCCCGGAGACCCCATGATTGCGTGATTCGCTGCCTCTTCAGTCACATAGATTCACCCGCATTGTGGCATTTCGGAGGACGCGGCGACGCGAATTCGTACAAGCCTTGACGGCTTGATCGAGCACCTTGCGCGCCCAGCTCTATCGTGCCATTGGCGGGCGCAGGATGAATACCAAATGAGAGAACCGCTCTTCGAGGTCGAAGGTCTCACCAAGGTCTATCATTCGGGCGATATGGAGATACACGCCCTGCGGGGCATCGACCTTGCGCTCTATGAAGGCGAAATTGCCGTTCTGCTTGGTCCCTCGGGCAGCGGCAAGTCCACATTCCTAAACATTCTGGGCGGACTAGATTCCGCAACCAGCGGCCATGTTCGGTTTCGCGAGCTTGAGCTCACCAGCATGGATGAACGCGATCTCACCCAATACCGCCGCAAACATGTCGGATTCGTTTTCCAGTTCTACAATCTGATTCCGAGCCTGAGCGCACGCGAAAATGTGGGTCTCGTGACCGAGATCGCAACGGATCCAATGACTTCGGAGGAAGCTTTGGGACTGGTCGGCCTCGAACACCGCCTGGACCATTTTCCGGCGCAACTATCCGGTGGTGAGCAGCAGCGGGTGGCGATCGCCCGGGCCATCGTGAAGCGGCCCGAGGTGCTGCTTTGCGACGAGCCGACCGGCGCACTGGACAGCAAAACGGGCGTACGGGTCTTGGAGGCCCTGACTTCGGTGAATGAGGAACTCGGCACCACGACGGCGCTGATCACCCACAACGCCGCCATTCGCGGCATCGCGCACCGGGTGTTCCATTTCGCCGATGGCCGGGTGGGGCGTCCGAAGGTCAACAAGCGCCGCGTGGCTCCCAACAAAGTGACCTGGTGAGCCCATGATCAGCTTACTCGACAAGAAGCTGTTCCGCGATTTTCTGAGGCTGTGGGGCCAGGCGCTGGCGATCGCGCTGGTGATGGCCTCGGGCGTAGCCACCCTGATCCTCGCCGTCGGCGCCTACCGCTCGCTCGAGGAGACCCGCGCGGCCTATTACGAGCGCTACCGGTTCGCCGACATCTTCGCTACCGCCAAGCGTGCGCCGGCGCATCTCAAGGACAGGATCATCACGATACCAGGCGCAGCCGCCGCGGATCCGCGGATATCGGAATTTGCCCTGCTCGATATCGAAGGCATGGTGCATCCGGCCACCGGCATGGTCCGGTCGCTCCCCGATCACGGGGAGCTGATACTGAATCGGCTCTATTTGCGGTCGGGCCGGCTGCCCGAACCGGGCCGGGTCGACGAAGTCACCGTCAATGAAAGCTTTGCCAACGCGCATGGATTCCGCGCTGGATCGACCTTCAAAGCGATTCTGAACGGGCGCAAACGCACGCTCAGGATTGTCGGCATCGCACTCTCACCGGAATTCATCTATGCCCTGGGCCCCGGCGATTTCATTCCCGACGACAGCCGCTTCGGCGTCTTGTGGATGTCGCAAAAAGCGCTGGAATCGATCTTCGACCTGGAAGGCGCCTTCAATTCGGTAACCCTCAAGCTTCAGCGCGGCGCCTCCGAAGCCGAAGCGATCAGGCAATTGGACGACCTGCTCGAGCCCTATGGCGGCACCGGCGCCATCGCCCGCAAGGACCAGCAATCCCACGCCTTCATCGACGGAGAGCTCAAGCAGCTCGACGGGATGAGCCGCGTAATACCGCCGATATTTCTGCTGGTCTCGGCCTTCATGATCAACATGACGCTTTCCCGCCTGATCGCACTCGAACGCGAACAGATCGGTCTGCTAAAAGCGCTAGGCTACGGCCGATGGCGGATCGCCGCCCATTACTTGAAGATGAGCCTCGTCATCACCGCTGTCGGCATCGCCATTGGGTTCGTCGCCGGCACCTGGCTCGGCCACGGGCTGACGGTGATGTATGCGGATTTCTTCCATTTCCCGTTCCTGATCTTCCATCGGGGCTGGGACATCTATGTAATTTCCGCTGGGGTGACCGCGCTCGCCGCCACCGCCGGCGCGGCGAAGGCGGTGTATTCGGTGGTGACACTGCCCCCCGCGGTCGCCATGTCGCCGCCCGCACCCACCGGATATGCCCATATCGGCATCGAGCGGCTGGCGGTCTTCAAGATCTACACCCAGCTCACCATGATGGCGCTGCGCCACATGATCCGTTGGCCGGTCCGCACAGGCTTCACCATCCTCGGCGTTGCCTTGAGCGTTTCTCTGCTGGTCACCTCGTTTTTCATGATCGACTCCGTCGAGTTCATGATCGACGCAACATTCTTCCGCTCCGACCGTCAGGATGCGACCGTGACCTTTACCGATGAGCGCCCGTTTCGCGTTTTGCAGGACGTGGAGCGATTGCCGGGGGTGCTGCGCGCCGAGCCGATCCGTAATACGCCGGCACGCCTGCGACACGGCCATCTGCATCGCAAGCTCGCAATCCAGGGAAAGCCTCCCGGCACAGATCTGAGCCGCGTGCTCGATCTCGATCTGAACCCCGTCGTACTGGCCGATAGCGGCCTGATATTGGGCGAAAAGGTCGCCGATCTGCTGAACGTCAACGTTGGCGACGATGTGGAAATCGAGGTGCTCGAAGGCAAGCGGGTGAAGCGAACACTCCCGGTGAGCCAAATCATTCAGAGTTATTTAGGGCTTTCGGTGTTCATGGATCTCGATGCGCTCAACGAAATGCTGGATGAAAGCCCTTCCGTGAGCAGCGTTCATATCGACTATGACACCGCCAAGCTGGAAGAGCTGTTCACCGCAATCAAGGGATTACCGGCAGTTTCCGCGATCGCCTCACAGCGCGCGGCCCTGGCGAAATTTCGCGAGACCTTGGCGCAGAACATCTACATCATGACGGCCGTCTACATAACGCTCAGCGTCATCATCGCGTTTGGCGTCGTTTACAACAGCGCCCGCATTCAACTCTCGGAACGCGTGCGCGAATTTGCCAGCCTGCGGGTGCTCGGCTTCACTCGGGCAGAAGTCTCGCGGGTCATGTTGACCGAGTTGGTAATTCTGATTCTACTCGCAATTCCACTGGGTTGCGTCATCGGATATGGCTTTGCCAAGCTGGTGATCGTGTCCTTCGAGAGCGACCTTTACCGGATACCCTTCATCATCAGCTCCCAAACCTATGCGTTCTCCAGCTTGGTGGTGATGGCGGCTGCGATCGCTTCCGCGCTGATCGTACGACGCCGCATCGATCGGCTCGATCTGATCAAAGCTCTGAAGACCCGGGAATAGGCGGATGGCAGCCAAGAAGACCGAATGGACCTTGCCTGAGCTAGATCAGCGCCTGATCAAGCGCGGCCTGCTCGGCGCGCTTGCGCTCTCTATCGTCCTGCTCTTCGTCTACGCACTGATGCCGAGTCCGGTGCTGGTGGACACGGAAGTGATCGGACGCGGTCCGTTGGAAGTGACCGTGGATGAGGAAGGCGAGACCCGGATTCGGGAGATTTATACAGTTTCGGCGCCGATCACAGGAAGGGTCTTGCGGGCGCCCCGCGAGATCGGCGACCGGGTTGAAAAGGGCAAGACGCTGGTCGCCGTCATTCAGCCGGTGGACCCCGCCTTCCTGGATGTGAGGCGCCGGCGGGAACTGGAAGCCACGGTGGCCGCCGCCGAGGCTTCGGTTTCGCACACCAGAACCGAAATCGTGCGCGCTCGCGCCGAACTGCGCTTCGCGGAGAGCGAGGTGGAGCGTGCCAAGTCCCTGGCCCAACGGGGCACCGTTTCGAAGCGGACGCTGGAAAAAGCCCAAATGGATGTCGACGTGCGCCGCGCCGAACTCGAGCAATCCAAGTCTAATCTCGAGCTGCGGGAGCGCGAGCTGGAAAGCACCAAAGCGCGCCTGATAGGGCCGGAAACACGAATCGACGCCGGAGCGAACGGCGAGAACGGATTCGTTGAGGTGTATGCACCGGAGAGCGGGCGGGTCCTGAAAATCCAGACCGAAAGCGAACAGGTGGTGCGGCCGGGCGAGGCACTGCTCGAAATCGGCGACCCCCAGGACCTGGAGATCGTGGTGGACCTGCTGTCGACCGACGCGGTCAAGGTGAGGGAGGGGGCGCAAGCCCATGTCGAGGGCTGGGGCGGCGGCAAAGAGCTCGCGGCAAAGGTCCGCCGGATTGATCCCGCCGGCTTCACCAAAATCTCGGCGCTTGGCATCGAGGAGCAGCGCGTCAACACGATCCTGGATCTGGTTGACCCCAAGAAAGACTGGAAGCAGCTCGGTCACGATTTCCGCGTCTTCGTCCGGGTGACGGTCTGGAAGTCGGACAACGTGCTGCGGGTACCGCTGAGCGCGCTTTTCCGCAGCGGCGACGATTGGGCCGTCTTCAAGTTCGAGGACGACCGAGCGGTGTTAACGCCGGTGAAGATCGGCCAACGCAACAACAAACATGCTGAAATAATCGATGGGCTCGAGGTGCGAGACCGTGTGATCCTGCATCCCAGCGACCGGGTTGTCGACGGGGTTGGCGTCGAAGAGCGCGAGCAAGGCGGAACGAGCCCGGGTATCTGAAAATGAGCGAGCTGGTCCTGACCAATGCGCAGATCGTGCTTCGTGATCAGGTTGTCGCGGGTAGCCTACAGGTGCGCGACGGGCTGATTTCCTCGCTGGAAGACGGCCTCAGTTCGGTTTCCGGCGCGATCGATCTAGATGGCGATATCCTGATCCCCGGTCTGGTCGAACTCCACACCGACAATTTCGAGCGCCACGTGATGCCCCGGCCCGGCACGCACTGGCCGGTGGATGCGGCGTTTCTGAACCACGACCGCGAAATCGCCTCCGCCGGTATCACCACCGTCTATGACGCGGTCTGCGTCGGCGAAGTGCACGCCAAATCGATCCGAACGGAAATTCTGGAAGAGATTTGCGGAGTCTTGCCGGCATTGACGCAGCAAGGCGCCCTCAAGGCCGATCACCGGCTACACCTGCGCTGCGAGGTGAGCTATGGCGGGTTGATGGGCCTGCTCGATCCACTGATCGGCCTTCCCGCGGTGGGTCTGATTTCGGTGATGGATCACACACCCGGTCAGCGCCAATATCGCGACGTGGCCCGCTACGCCGAATATTACCAAGGCAAATTCGGGCTGAGCGATTCCGAACTCGAAGCCTTCATGGCCGAGCGAACAGCCGATCAGCAGGCTCACGGGACCGCGAACCGGAAGGCAGTGACGGAGCAAGCGAGGGAACGCGGCTTGCCGCTCGCCAGCCATGACGATGCGACCCGCGATCAGGTAAGCGAAGCGATCGAGGACGGCGTTGCCATCGCTGAATTTCCAACTACGCTGGAGGCCGCAGAGGCGTCCCACAAGGCAGGCCTCGCAGTCCTGATGGGCGGGCCCAATGTGGTGAATGGCCGCTCGCATACGGGCAATCTTTCGGCCCGAGATCTCGCTTCACACGGACTTCTGGATATTCTTTCCAGCGACTACGTGCCGGCCTCGGCGCTGCACGCCGCTCTCATCCTTGAGAGCCTAGACGATGGCATGAACCTGCCGCAGGCAATTGCGGCGATCACACTGAACCCCGCCCGGAGTGTTGGTCTCACCGACCGCGGCGAAATTGCAATTGGAGGCCGCGCCGATCTGGTCCGCTTCGAGCGCTCAAATGGTGCGCCGATCATCCGGGACGTTTGGCGCGCCGGCGTCAAAATCGCGTGACCACGCCAGAACAATGTTCGGGGGTTTTGATCCTGGTGGTGGGGCCAAGCGGCGCCGGCAAGGACACGCTCATCGAGGCGGCCAAGCGGCATTTTGCCGGAGACAACCGATTCAGTTTCCCCGAGCGCATCATCACACGCACTGACCAGGAGGGCGAAGCGCACATTGCGGTCTCGCCCGAGGACTTCAACGACCTCGAAGCAAAGGACGCATTCTTCCTGTCCTGGTCCGCCCATGAAACAAGCTATGGGATTCCGGCGGCGATCATGTCTGACCTCGATGTGGGCAAATTAGTGGTGGTCAATGTCTCGCGCGGCGTGATCGAAGCTGCGGGCAAGAAATGGCCGGATCTGCGCGTCGTCAATGTCTGGGCGGCGCCGTCGGTTTTGCGCGAGCGGTTGGTTGCCCGGGGCCGCGAAAGCGGGGCTTCAATCGATGAGCGGCTTCAGCAGCGAGCATTGCTTCCCCGCGACGTCTCGGTGGATGAAATCGAGAATAGCGGCAACCGTGAAACCGCGATCGCCCGTTTTGTTCAATTGCTCGAGGTGTACGCCACCGCGGCGCAAGCGGAAGACGCGGCGCAGCAAGCCTCGCGGGACGTATGATTGAGCAAGCCAAATCATCCAAAGGCCTGGTGGTATCCGCCCCCTTTACCAGCTCGGGCAAGACATCCGTGACTCTCGGGCTGCTCCGCGCCTTTGCCCGGAGAGGCCGTCGGGTGGCGCCCGCCAAAATTGGCCCCGACTATATCGACCCGCGCTTTCACGAAGCCGCCTGCGGAGAGATTTCGACTAATCTGGACGGCTGGGCCATGCGGTCCCCATTGATTGCGGCACTCGCGCGGCAGCTCTCCGACAACGCCGATTTGGTGCTCGCCGAAGGCATGATGGGCCTGTTCGACGGCGCCGCGACCCCAAGCGCTGGGCGTCACGGCACCTCCGCCGAGATCGCCCGCCTCACCGGCTGGCCGGTGCTGCTGGTTGTGGATGGATCGGCGCTCGCCCAATCGATCGCACCGCTGGTTCAAGGATTTCGCGACTTCGATCCGGACCTCTCCCTGGCAGGCGTTATCACCAATAAGGTAGGCGGGCCCAAGCATCAGGAGATGCTGCGCGACGCACTAGCCCCGCTCGGCGTCAAGGTGCTGGGGCAGATCCCTCACCAATCCGACATCGTCCTGCCCTCCCGGCATTTGGGTCTGGTGCAGGCTGAGGAACAGCCGGAGCTCGAAACCATCATCGAGCAGCTGGCCGACTTGCTGGAGCGCCATTGCGACCTGGATGCCATCGCGGCAGCTGCAGCCCCCATGGCAGAAACCGTGGCTGCACCGGACCACGTCCCACATATGCGGCCCCTGGGGCAGCGCATCGCGCTCGCTCAGGACATCGCGTTTCGTTTCACCTATCGCCACCTGCTCGACGGTTGGCGGCAACAGGGCGCGGAAATCCTGCCCTTCTCACCGCTCGCCGACCAGCCGCCCGACGATAGCGCCGATGCGGTCTATTTGCCGGGCGGCTACCCCGAGCTTCACGCCGGCCAACTGGCCGGGGCTCCACGCTTTATGGCCGGCCTGGCCGCGGCCGCCGAACGGGGCGCCGCGGTATTCGGCGAGTGCGGCGGCTACATGGTTCTGGGACGCCGGCTAGTGGACGCCGACGCGGTCTCCCACGAGATGGCAGGCTTGTTGAACGTCGAGACCTCGTTCGCGGAGCAACAACTTCACATCGGCTATCACGCGCTGGAGGCTCTGGGCGCCTTCGCCGGGGGCGAGCGCGGCGCTAGGTTTCACGCCCATGAATTTCACTTCGCGCGGATCATCAGCGAGAAGGGCGAGCCCCTCTTCAAGAATCTGGTGGAGGGCTCCGCCGTTGGTCTGCGCAATGCATCCGTTGCCGGGTCGTTTGCTCACCTGATCGACATTGCCGAGTAGCGAAGCCACTCGCTCACGCCCGGACCTTGGCGAGAGCAGCACCACCTGCATCCTGGCGCGCTTTGGCGATTGCGATAAGACTGTCGATATCTAGAGCTGCTTCGAGGTGATCGGCAAGCGCGTCGATCGCGGCATCAATGCTCGCCTCGTAGCTTAAGTCTTGGTGGCCGGATTTACCGCCTTCCAGCAGAAACGCCCGCCGGAAATCGTCCGAGGCGAAAAGACCGTGCAGATAGGTTCCCATCACGCGGCCATCTGCCGAAACAGCGCCCTCGGCCTGACCCGCCACTTCGAGGAAGGATCGCTGTATGTCTGCGCTCTGGGTTCGGCCCATATGCATCTCGTAACCGTCAACGGCGGCTCCGCTCGCCCGATGCTTGCCCCGCACCCGCTCCAACCGCTTCTGGACCGTAAGCTCGGTCTCGATATCGAGCAGGCCCAGGCCCGGCACCTCTCCCGGCGGCCCTTCGATGCCCTCGGGGTCGCGAATGACGCGCCCCAGCATTTGAAATCCGCCGCAAAGCCCGATAACGCGCCCGCCGCGCCGCAAATGCCCGGCCAAATCCACGTCCCAGCCGGCATCGCGGAAATGCGCCAGATCGGCGATGGTTGCCTTTGAGCCCGGTAGAACAACCAGATCGGCATCGCCCGGCAACGGGTCGCCGGGATGCACCAGCACCAGGTCGATAGCAGGCTCCATCGCCAGCGGATCAAGGTCGTCGTGATTGGCGATGTTGGGATAGAGCGGCACCGCAACGCGAATCCCGCCACCGGCGCTATCGCCTGGTGGCTTTTGCTCTATTCCGAGCACATCTTCCGCAGGCAGCAGCCGTGCTTGCTCGAACCATGGCACCACGCCGAGGCCGGGCCAACCGGTCGCTTGCTCGATCAGCACGGTTCCCTTGCCGAATAACTCGGCGTCGCCGCGAAATTTGTTGATGATGAATCCCTTTACCAATGCCGCTTCCGCGTCCGAGAGCAACTGGCGCGTCCCCACCAGATTGGCGATCACGCCGCCGCGGTCGATATCGGCTGCCAGCACCACTGGCACGTGCTCGGCCTCGGCAAATCCCATATTGGCGATGTCGTTGGCGCGCAGATTGATCTCGGCGGCGCTGCCGGCGCCTTCGACAAGCACGAGATCGGCCTCGGCCTCCAGCACCGCAAAGCTCTCCAGGACTTTCGGCAGCAGGCTCGGTTTCAAGTCGCCGTAACCACCCGCCTGCCAGGTCCCGCGCCGCTCGCCCTGCACGATGATCTGCGCGCCGCGCCCGCCCTCGGGCTTCAAGAGCACCGGGTTCATGTGAACGCTGGGCTCGACCCCGCAGGCCCGAGCCTGCAGGGCTTGGGCGCGCCCAATCTCGCCGCCTTCCGGGGTCACCGCCGCGTTGTTCGACATGTTTTGCGGCTTGAAGGGACGCACGACTAGCCCGCAGCGCGTGAATAGCCGCGCCAGTCCCGTGACCAAGGTGGACTTGCCAACATGGGAGGCGGTGCCCTGGATCATGAGGGCCATTGCGGTCATGGAGCGCGTTCCCCGCGGCCCGATCCCGCCGATTGCCGTTAGAAGCTCTCGGCTCCCGGACGAATGTCGGTTTCGAAGGTCCAGGCCGACTTCGGTTGCTCGTGCAGAGCGTAATAGACGTCGGCGATCTCCGTTGGGCTCATCAGAGTGCCCGCAGCCGCCATACGATTGTACATATCCGGCATCTTTTCCTTGATCGATTGGGTATCGATGACGCCGTCGATCACCACATGGGCCGTGTGAATGCCCTCGGGCCCGAAGGCGCGCGCCACGGACTGGGCCACCGATCGCAAACCCGCCTTGCCCGAAGCAAACGTGACCGTCATTGGCCTGCCCCGCATCGACGCGGTCGCGCCGGTGAAAAGTATCGTGCCCTGCTTGTTCGGTAACATCCGCCGGGCGGCCTCTTGGGACACCAGGAATCCGGCAAAGCACGAGACACGCCAGACCTCCTCGAACATGGCGGGCTCGACCTCGAGAAGTTCTTGGGCGTGCATGTTTCCAGCGTTGAAAACCGTGACGCCCAGCGGTCCGATTTTCTCCGCCTCGTCGAACATCGCTTTGACGGATTTTGGGTCCGTGACATCGGTGGGAACAACGTGAATCCCCTTGCCGATATCCTTGGCGATGCGATCGAGCTTTTCCTTGTTCCTGGAGGCGATCACGACTTCGAATCCACCCTTTGCGAAGCGGGCAGCCAACGCCTTGCCGAGTCCCTCGCCGACGCCCGCGATCACCGCCACCTGTTTGTCTGCCATTCCTACGCTCCCTTAGCTTGCAACCTTCGCTTCCGGCCGGTCAATTAGCTTCAACTTCCCATGCGTGGCGCCGCTCCAGCGGGGACAAATCCGCCTGCGGTGCATCGCCGCAGCATACACAATTCGCGGCTAGGCTTTGATCGAATTATCGCCCCCGGAACGGCTTGAAGCGGCAATGGAAATCCAATTCGGCTTGCGCTGGATCAAGGCGCATAGTGCTTACAAAACTACTTTCGCCCTCGCGCCAACTCCGAAATGTGTCATACTTTTGGCAAGCAAGGGTGCCGCCGCGCTTCATGGCCTTCGCGGACAGCGCCCAAGCATAATGGGAGGTGAGGTAACCATGGCTTCTGACGTATCCGCAAAAAAAACGGATGTCCGTCCAATCAGCGACCTTCGGTTCGTTTCGCGCGTACTAGACTTTTTCGTCGTCGTGATCGTTTTCATGTTGCTGATGGCGGCGTTTCACGTGCACACCATGCTGACCGTTGGCGATTGGGATTTCTGGGTCGATTGGAAGGATGAGCGCTATTGGGTGACGATTACGCCCGTGCTGCTGATCACATTCCCGGCGGCCATTCAATACATTCTCTGGAACGGTTTCAGGATCCCGTTCGGCGCGACGGCCTCAATCCTGGCCCTGGTCGTGGCCGAGTGGATCACACGGAACACGTCCTTCCATATGTGGTCCTACTTCCCCTACTCCATGGTCTGGCCGGCAACTCTGATTCCCGGCGCGCTGATCCTGGACCTTGTCCTGATGCTCACAGGCAACTTCATCCTGACGGCGATATTCGGCGGCATGGCGTTCGGTCTTCTGTTTTACCCATCCAACTGGCCGATGCTGGCGGCATACATGCAGCCCGTCGACTTCCAGGGAACGCTCATGACGGTTGCCGATCAGATCGGGTTTACCTTCCCGCGCTCGTCGACGCCGGAATATCTCAGAATCATCAACCGAGGGACGCTACGAACCTTCGGTGGGGTAGCGACACCAATTTCGGCATTCTTTGCAGGGTTCATGTGCATCCTGATGTACATCCTGTGGTGGTACATCGGGAAAGTATTCACGATTCTCGCGCGCGCGCCGAATGTCTTGAGGCATCAGATGGGATATCCGCGAGAAACGGAGCGTTAGTCGCAACCGGCGGAGAAACCGCAGAGGCCTGAACAGTCCCTGCGGTGCGGATAATGCAGAAACGGCCGACGATGATGAGGGTGGAAGTCACTGCCCTTAACGCAGGCCGCGTCAGGCAAACGAACCAAGGCGAGTTGAGATTCCGATGAAAACGATACTTTGTAGTTTGTTGACGGCCATCATGGCGTTCGTCGTCATGGCTGTCACGCTTCCCCAAGCCGTGCTTGCCCATGGTGAGCGGCAACAGGAACCGTTTTTGCGCATGCGCACGGTCCAATGGTACGACACCCAATTCCCCGATCAGCGGGACTTCAATGTCAACGATACTTTTGAAATCTCGGGGAAATTCCGGCTCCACGAGGACTGGCCACAAGTGCTGGAGCGTCCGGGCGACGTTCCGGTCTTCATCAACGTGGCGACACCCGGACCGAAGGTCGCGCGCGAGGAACTCTACATAAACGGGCAGTCGGCGCCGACCTCGACCTTTCTCGATATCGGCAAAGACTATGACTACAGGGTCGTGATGAAGGCGCGGACGCCGGGCCGGCATCACGTCCATCCCATGCTCAGTGTTCAGGGCTCCGGGGGCCTTGTGGGGCCGGGAATGTGGGTGACCGTGACCGGTGACGACGCCGATTTCCGGGCGCCGGCTGTGACCATGACAGGCGAGCAAATCGAGAATCTCGAGACCTATAATCTAGGCACGGTGGTCGCCTGGCACGGCCTCTGGATAGTGATCGCGGTGGCGTGGCTGCTGTGGTGGGTGGGGCGACCCTTGCTGATACCACGCTTCCTGATGGTGCAAAATCGGGAGTGGGACAGGCTCATCACGCCCCTCGACCGCAAGGTCGGCGCCGGCCTGCTGGTGTTGACATTGGGTTTAGTCGGCGGGGGATATTTCTGGTACGTGGCCAAATATCCCAACACGATTCCGCTTCAGGGCGGTAAGGTACTGATAGAGTCGCCCGCTAAGGTCGAATCGCCGATCCGCACGTTCTCCGAGCGAGCCGAATATTACGTGCCTGGCCGCACTCTGAACATCACGTTGAAGGTGATGAACGAATCTGATGTTCCGGTGCGCCTCGGAGAATTCGCGACGGCCAACCTCCGCTTCGTCAACCCCGACGTGGCGGCGGCAGTTGCTTTGCTGCCTGCCAATTACCCGGGAGACTATATCGCGCCGACCGGTCTGAAGTTATCGGACGACTCTCCAATTCAGCCGGGAGAAACGCGCGTGATGACCATTACGGCGAGCGATGTCGCCTGGGAGCGCGAGCGGTTGATCGGTTTGGTCGAAGGACCGGACAACTCGTATGGCGGCCTACTCTTCTTCTTCGACGAGGCGGGCGACCGCTTCATCTCCAGCATCGGCGGCCCGATTCTGCCGAAATTCGTGGCGCCTGAAACGAGCTAACCATTCTCTACGAATCCATCATCTGCGGTGGCCGGAGCGCTTCGGCCACCGCATTTTTTTGGGCCGTGAGCCCACCGGATGGCGCGACGTACTTGTGCTGAGAATCACCTATCCGTTAGACTACACCTGATGTCGCTCATTCGAACTTTCATCTTGCTTTCGCTGATCTCGCTGCTGTCACTGCCGGGTCCAGGCGCGCATGCACACGGGGACCTCAGCCAGGACGAGGACGTCTGCAAACTCCGGCTCGGTCCCCACCTAATTCACTTCACGGGCTACCAGCCCAAGCAGCGACTGGGTCAGGAATTCTGCGAAGACATTCCCGTAACCGGCCAAACGATCATGGTCTTCGACGCCGAGACTGACAAGCTACGCCCGATGACAATAGCCGTCCGCATCGTCGAGGATGTCGGAAAAGGCTCAGCGGGCGATGAAAACGCTCGCCCCATCGCCACTGCTGGACCCGAGGCATTTGCGGACGGTACCATCAGCCTAGAGCACGACTTCCCGGAAGAAGGCACATTCGTCGGCATCGTCACGGTCGAGATGCCCGGCAATCCTGACCCCGCTTATGTCGGGCGCTTTCCCTTCTCGGTTGGTGTGGGCAATGGATTCCGGCGGCAAATCATCCAGCTGGTGGTCTTGGTCTCACTTCTCGGCGGGGGTTTCTATTTTCTTTCGGGATACCTGGAAACGCGGCGTCGAAGGCGGACACATCTCCAGACTTAAAGGAGACCGCTGGTTGGCCGATACCGAAGGGCTCGTTTGACGAAAAACTGTGGATTCTGGTGATTCGCGGCCCGGCAACGCGTTTTGCGTCGCAGAATTGCGATATCTCAATGAAGAAAACAATTCTTTCGTTCAACTGAAGGCCCATGAAGTGCAAGAGCGGTGCCATTTCAATTGACATGCCAATCGCCTTGGTTTCCAATGGCTTCTGAGGAAATTTAGTTCGGTATGGGGCATGATTCTGACTGCCGGAAGAGCACGCAGGTCATAATCGATTCAAACGGCTCAAGGAGAATGAAATGACTTCCGTCGACACAGCCGCTGGTCAAAAGGCTAAAGCGCCAGCAAAGAAGAAGGCAGAAGGAAGGCTCTGGTTTTGGCCGGCATTTCCGAAGCTCATGTTGGGTGCGGCCGCCATTTTTTCGCTGGCGATGGTTTGGCGCTGGTATCAAGGCTGGGCCGCCTGGGAACATGGTTTGGACGCCTCGTCTGTCGAGTTTCAAACCTACTGGATAAACCTGCTATATCTCAACATTGGCGGGGTTGCCGTTATTGCTGTTGTGCTTTGGTCCTGGATTTGGATCACCCGCGACCGCCATCTCACGGAGTTGTCGCCCCGCGAGGAACTCCGCCGGACGTTTACATTCGCTTCATTCCTGTGTCTGTATGTGTTCGCAGTCTACTGGGCTGGCAGTTTCTTTGCCGAACAGGACGCATCGTGGCATCAGGTGGCGATTCGGGATACCGCTTTCACGCCGAGTCACATTGTACTCTTCTACGGCGCATTCCCGCTCTACATCACAATTGGCGTTGCATCGTTCCTCTACGCGATAACCAGGCTCCCTTATTATTGCGAACGGATGTCCGTCCCGCTCATTTTGGCGGTCGTCGGGCCGTTCCTGTTGTTGCCTAATGTTGGCTTCAACGAATGGGGACACGCCTTTTGGCTCTTCGAGGAAGTCTTCACCGCGCCGTTGCATTGGGGCTTCGTGGTCTTCGGATGGTCGGCACTCGCCCTTGGCGGCGTGCTGACGGAAGTGATGGTGCGCTTGAC
>JGI24023J19991_10000213_pt1 | contig 43083 bp, 42 predicted proteins | sample Cruoilmetagenom1_FD_19991 | JGI IMG/M metagenome (IMG submission 19991)
ATGTCGATCGGCACATAGGCCGCAATGTCCTTTAGGCTTTCGATCAGAATATGGGTCTTGCGGCTCGATCCCGAGCCGAACTCGATCACCGCGCAACCCGGTCCGACCAACTGCGATATCTTCGGACCATATTCCTCAAGCAGGGCGACCTCGGTGCGGGTCGGATAATACTCGTCGAGCCGCGTGATCTCCTCGAACAGTTCCGATCCCCGGGCGTCATAGAGGAAGTGGCAGGGAATATTTTTTTCGGCCGCGCTCAGGCCGCTGATCACGGCGGCGGCGAATTCATCGGCGAAAGGCGGCGCCTCCGCCAGTGGATTTTGGGCATCCATGGCTATTGATCGTCCGCCAAACGCAAGCCGGTGAATTGCCAACGCTGCTGGGGATAGAAGAAGTTGCGGTAGCTGCGGCGCACGTGCCCATCGGGCGTCACGCATGAGCCGCCCTTCAGCACGAATTGGTTGCACATGAATTTGCCGTTGTACTCTCCGAGCGCACCGGCCGCGGCTTTAAAACCCGGATAGGGCGAATAGGGGCTCTGCGTCCATTCCCACACGTCGCCATACATCTGCTTGAGGCCACTCGCGCCGTTGGCTTGAGCAGCCAGCGGCCGCAGGGCGCCGTGTCCCAGCATGTTGCCTGCCTCGGGGTGACCACGCACCGCCGTCTCCCATTCGAATTCGCTTGGCAACCGTTTGCCGGCCCAGCGCGCGAAAGCATCCGCTTCGAAAAAACTGACATGGACAACCGGCGCTGCCGGTTCCACCGGCTGGAGGCCATGCAGGCCCATTTGCTGCCAGCCCTCCGCGCTTTCCTCCCAATAGAGCGGTGCGCGCCAGCCATCTTCACGCGCGACCGCAAGGCCGTCGGACAACCACAGAGCCGGCGTCTCGTAACCGCCATCGGTCATGAATTCGAGCCATTCGCCATTGGTGACGCAGCGTGTCGCCAACCGGAATGGGCGCAACAACGCGTCGTGATGCGGCCGCTCGTTGTCGTAGGCGAAACCGTCGCCCGAATGTCCCACCCCGACGATTCCGCCATCGAAATCGATCCATTCGAGCACCGGCGCGGGCCCGTCTTGCGGCAAGGAATCCACTTCACGATATGCCGGTTTGAGCGGCTCCATTGAAAACAGACTGAGCGCGTCGGTCAGCATCAGCTCCTGATGCTGTTGCTCGTGCTGAATACCGAGCTCTATCAGTTCGGCGGCCTTGGCGGGCACGTCGTTGTCCTTGCGGGCGAAGAAGTCTTGCAGTGCTGCATCCACATGGGCCCGATAGCCCCGCACCTCCCGATTGCTCGGCCGCGTCAGCAAACCGCGCTTGGGCCGGGGATGACGCTCGCCCTCCGCCTCGTAATACGAGTTGAAACAGAACGCGAAGCGCTCGTCATAGGGCGCATAGGCCTCATCGAACTGCTTGAGGACGAAGGTTTCGAAAAACCACGTCGTGTGCCCCAAGTGCCATTTTGTGGGGCTGGCGTCGTCCATCGCCTGGACAACCTGGTCCTCGTCGCTCAACGGTTCGGCGATTTCGCTCGAAAGCCGGCGGGTATTCGATAACCTAGAATTGAGAGAGGCCAGAGGCTGATGTTGAGGCGGATCTGTCTCCGCTGCCTCGGCAGACTCAAGGGACATTTGTTTCTCCCTCCGGGATCGCCAATGTTACGAAATATGCCAAATATTGGCCACCCCACGGCAAAATCTTTATTTTCTGGGCGACCATGATAGGTAATGGGCAGCCAATTTTCGCCGCCAATCCCCCGAATTGCGGGACAAGTCATGGCGATGACCGGGCGGGCTTAATCTATGGATTGGCGCCGCATATACTGCCGAATTGGGCAAGATTGCGACCGGTGATTTGGAACCTTGAGCGAAAATGAGCGAATCGGACCCGGTTATCATCAGCGACGGCCGCCAGTCGCCAATCGCCAGCGAAATTCAGCGTGGCACATGCCGCCTGATGCGCTCATTTGGCAACTCCGTGGTAACTGAGCTGTCGCTCTCGAGCGGGCATCGCGCCGATATTGCCGCTCTTTCACGCACGGGCGAAATATGGATCGTTGAAATCAAGTCCTGCTTGGCGGATTTCCGCGCCGACGATAAATGGGACGCCTACCGCAATCACTGCGACCGGTTCTTTTTCGCCGTCAGCCAGGACTTCCCTCTGGATGTGCTGCCGCCCGATACGGGCCTCATTCTCGCCGACCGTTATAGTGGCGCGATCATCCGCGAGGCGCCCGAACACAAAATAGCTGGCGCGAGACGCAAGGCTGTCACCCTTCGCTTTGCGCGGGCTGCCGCAACGCGGTTGCAATCCCTGCAGGACCCAGGTCCCGTGAGCGATCTTTAAACGGATCTATTTCGGCGCGCGCTTTGCCAAAATGCGCTGCAACGTCCGCCGGTGCATATTGAGTCGGCGCGCTGTTTCCGAGACATTGCGGTTGCAGAGTTCGAACACCCGCTGAATGTGCTCCCAGCGCACCCGATCCGCCGACATTGGGTTTTTCGGCGGTTCAGCCTTGCTTTCCTCCTGGGCCAGCAGCGCGCTGCAGACGTCGTCTGCATCCGCCGGCTTGGCCAGATAGTCGACCGCGCCCAGCTTGACCGCCGTCACCGCGCTGGCGAGATTGCCGTAGCCGGTGAGCACCACCGCGCGCGCNTCGGGCTTGTGTTCCCTCAGCACTTCGATCACGTCCAGACCCGTGCCATCGTCGAGCCGCATGTCGACGACGGCGAAAATCGGCGCATCGACCTCGATCGCGTTCTTGCCCTCTTCGACGCTCTCGGCCGTGCGCACGTCAAATCCGCGCTCTTCCATCGCGCGCGCAAGCCGGCTCAAAAAAGGCTTGTCGTCATCGACGATGAGAAGCGATCGACCGGCCCCGATATCCGCCGATACGGCCTCTTGAATGTTTTGCTCATCCATATTGTCAATCCTAGCGGGCGACGGCCGATCCTAGCGGGGCAACAGCCGATTTGCCAATCCAGCCGTTCTCCACCTATTGAGCCGCCTGGCCGGCCATAATCAAGTCCAGCATGTCACGCTGCCAAACCAGTTCGACGACAGCGCCCTTTTCCGGCGCCTTCTTGTTTTTCAACTCCACTCGGGCGCCCGAGCGCTCCAGCAATGTCTTGGCGATAAAAAATCCGAGCCCCAGGCCGACATGCTCTCCCTCGGCCACCGCCGCGTCGCTATCGGCCGCGCGCGTCGTCACGAACGGTTCGCCCAGCCGCTTGATTACGGCAGGTTGCAGCCCTGGGCCATCGTCGGAAATGGTAACTGTGACCGTGTCACTGTCCCAACGCGCCCGAACGTCGACCTTGTCCTTTGCAAAATCGACCGCGTTTTCGACCAGATTGCCAAGACCGTAGAGCACACCGGGATTGCGGGCGGTGACGGGCTCGCGGACACTGTCTTCGTCGAGTTCTGCGCCCTCTTGCGCTTCTGCCTCTATGACGATCTCGCGGCCCAATACCCGGTAGGGCTCCACCACCTCCGCCAAAAGTTGGCTCAATGGTTCCCGGTCGAAATGCAAGTCCGAGGCGCCGGCTTGGCTTGTCAGGCGCGAAAGGATGTTCCGGCAGCGTTCAGCTTGGCTTTGCAGCAGTTCGGCATCTTCCGCCAAGGGGCTGTCCTTCGGCAAACCTCGCATCAGCTCCTTGGCAATCACCGTAATGGTCGAAAGTGGGGTTCCCAGTTCGTGCGCCGCAGCAGCGGCAAGCCCATCGAGCGCAGAAAGCCGGTGTTCGCGCGCCAGGATCGATTCCGTCGCCACCAAAGCGACCGACATTTGATCTGCTTCCTTGGCGATCTGCCAAGCGTAGTAACCCATAAATGCCGCGCACAGCACGACCGTCGCCCAGTTGCCCAACACATAAAGCAACGGCAGCTCGAAGGTCTGATCCGGGTACCATGGCAGCGGCAAATGGAAGATCGCGAGCGCGGTCGCGCAAATAAAGGCGAGCGCGCCGATCGAGAACGTGACGCGCCTGGGTTGGGTCGATGCAGAAACGGTCACGGGAACCGCAAACAAAAACGCGAACGGATTCTGCATGCCGCCGGTCAGATAAAGCAATGCGGTGAGCTGCAACGTGTCGTAGAGCAGCATGTTGGAGGCCGAACCCGTGTGCACCAGCTCCTCGGCCGGCAATTGCAAGCTGAGCATGATGTTCAAGAATCCGGAAAGCGAAATGACCATGAGGCAAGCGATGATCGGAATCTGGAAGCCGAGACCCCAATAAACCGCGAGTACGGTGATCGTCTGTCCCGCCACGGCGATCCACCGCAGACGCACGATGGTCTGAAGCCGCAATTGGCTTCGCTCCTGCCTAATCCGAGCTGGTTCCGACAAACGCATTACGGCCAATTGCCCCTGCTTTACTTGGTCATTCCATAATAGCACTGTAGATAAACGCGCTTGAGCCCGCTACGGAAATAGCCTTAAGCCGGCTCGTCACAAAACCATCTCGAAGTGGGGGCTGCAAGGGCCCTGCAAGCCATCTGCAGGCCGCAAAGTCACCTTAGGCAACCGGGCACGCCGGTTGTCCGAAAAACCGCCGCCCCAGGACCGCATTCGCCATGAGCGCAAGCAGTGCCAACTCCCAAACGTGCCCGGTGGCTGTGACCGGGTTGCGCAAGACCTATGATTCCCTTGTTGCGGTCGACAATATCAATTTCACCCTCGCAGAAGGCTCGATCACCGCGCTCCTGGGAGGCAACGGCGCCGGCAAGACCACGACCATTGCGATGTTGCTTGGTCTGGTCGAGCCCACCGCCGGTCTCATCGAGGTGTTTGGCACCGACATAACGCGCCACCGCGGCCGGGTGGCCCATCGCATGAACTTTGTGAGCCCCTATGTGGACATGCCCATGCGTCTCACCGTGCGCCAGAATCTCTCCGTCTATTGCAAGCTCTATGGCGTGGTGAACGTCGCCGAACGCATCAGCGAAATCGGCGAAGAACTACAGATGACCGAACTGCTGAAGCGCACCACGGGCAAGCTTTCTGCCGGCCAAAAGACGCGCGTCGGACTGGCCAAGGCGCTGCTGAATGCGCCGGAGCTCTTGTTGCTTGATGAGCCCACTGCCTCTCTCGATCCCGACACCGCCGATTGGGTGCGCGGACATCTGGACGCCTACCGCAATACGCGCGGCGCGACCATCGTGCTTGCCTCCCACAATATGGCAGAAGTCGAGCGTCTGGCCGACCGCGTGCTCATGCTCGAATTCGGCCGCGTGGTTGAGGACGGTCCGCCGGCCGACTTGCTCAAGAAATACAAACGCCGCACCCTCGAGGACGTGTTTCTCGACATTTCGCGCAAGCGCCGCCGCCGCACGCCGGTCAAGGAGCCCGCATCATGAGCAAGTCCGCCTTGCGCCATCCCCCCATCATGCACGAGCCCCATGGGCCGATGGCCTCCGCCCGGCGCATCGCCGCGATGGTCGAGCGCTACATCTATCTGATACGCGGCTCGTGGGTGCGTATCGTGGAGCTGATATACTGGCCCTTCCTGCAAATGCTGATGTGGGGATTTCTGCAGGTCTATCTGGCGCAAACGTCGTCGCTTTTCGCTCAAGCCGGCGGCCTGCTGATCGGCTCCGTCTTGCTCTGGGACATCCTATTCCGCGCCCAGATCGGCTTCTCCATCTGCTTCCTCGAGGAGATGTGGGCGCGCAATCTTGGGCAGCTTTTTCTCAGTCCCTTGCGGTCCGGCGAGTTTCTGGTCGCGCTCAGCGTCATGAGCCTCATTCGCCTCTTTATCGGCCTCGTCCCGGTGACCGTGCTGGCTTACTTCATGTTCGACTTCAACCTGTTCGGATTTGGCCTGGCGCTCGGTGCATTTTTTGCCAACCTGGTGCTCACCAGCTGGTCGCTGGCTCTGTTCTCCACCGGCATCGTGATGCGTTACGGACTGGGCGCCGAGGAATTCGCCTGGTCGCTGGCTTTCATCATGCTGCCGCTGTGCTGCGTCTATTATCCCGTCGCCACATTGCCCGAATGGCTGCAGCCGCTGGCGCTCGCCCTGCCCCCGACACACGTCTTCGAAGGCATGCGCGCGCTGGTTCTCGACGGCGTGTACGACGGCGCTGCCATGTGGCGTTCGCTGGCGCTCAATTTCGTCTTCGTGGTCGCGGGTATCGGCGCATTCCGTTATTTTCTGCGCAGCACCCGCATCAACGGTTCGCTGTTGACCCAGGGCGAATAATGGGTGGTAAAGGCAAGTTCGTGAAACCGGTGTCATCGATACGGCTGCGATTGATCTTGATCGTATCGGCGTTTTTCGCTCTGGGCGCCTATGGGGCAAGCACATGGCTGATGGCGGACCTGCCGGTGGCCGGTCGCGCCACTGTGGTGCCAGGCGGCAAGGCCCGGGTCGGGGGGCCCTTTGCGCTCACCGATCACACCGGCAAACGCGTTTCGGACAAGGATTTCCGCGGCCGATTTATGCTGGTCTTTTTCGGCTACACATTTTGTCCCGATATTTGCCAAACAGGCCTGCAAACAATGGGCGCATCGCTTGAGATGCTGGGCGAACGCGCCGACCAGGTCGCACCGATCTTCATCACCCTGGACCCCAAGCGCGACACGGTCGCGGTCATGGCCGGCTATTTGGCCAACTTCGACCGGCGCCTGATCGGCCTCACCGGATCGGCCGACGAAATCGCTGACGTGGCCAAGGCTTTCCACGCCTATTCCGCCAAAACAGGCGGAAGCGACACAGGTGACGATTATCTTCTGGACCACACGTCGATCTATTATCTGCTGGACGAAAACGGCGACTACGCCGCCCATTTCCCCTACGGCCGGAGCGCCCAACAAATCGCTGAGGAAATCGCCCGCCGACTTTGATCGAGCACCCGTCGCGAGGCTCCAAACCCTTTATTTTCCACAGAAATTCGCGTCTTCGTCCGATCTTTGTTGCGGCGCAGTAGGCCACGGCCTATATTCATGCTGCGGTGCAAAAATAATCGAACCGGGGAACACATGCCGCTTTATCAGTTTTACGAATTCAACCACGCGGCTGTGACACCGGCGCGCACGGCGGTCGATTTGTGCCGAGCCGCCCTCCGCAATCCGTTCAATCCGCTGGCCTATACGACGTTTGGCCGCGGGGTTTCGGCGGCGTGTGAAATGTTCGAGCGCGCCACGCGCCGCTACGACAAACCCGATTTCGGCATCACCGACGTCTCTGTGGGCGGCGGCCGGGTGGCGGTCACCCAGAAGACGGTTTGGAGCCGCCCCTTTTGCAAGCTGCTCAACTTCGCCCGCGAGGGCGGCAATGGCGATCCCAAGCTCCTGATCATAGCGCCGCTATCGGGCCATTATGCCTCGCTGCTGCGGGGCACCGTGCGCGCCATGTTGGCCGATCACGACGTCTACATCACCGACTGGACCGACGCCCGTATGGTCCCGCTCGCCCAAGGCACCTTCGATCTCGACGATTATATCGATTACCTGACCGAGATATTTCGCCTGTTCGAGGGCGANATTCACGTCATGGCCGTCTGCCAACCTTCGGTTCCGGTGCTCGCCGCGGTCTCGCTGATGGAAATGGCGAAGGATCCCCACAGCCCCCGCTCCATGACGCTGATGGGTGGTCCGGTCGACACGCGCATCAACCCCACCGCCGTCAACAGGTTGGCCGAAAGCAAAAGCCTCAACTGGTTCCGCCGCAACGTCATCATGAACGTGCCCTGGCCCCATCCCGGTGTCATGCGCGAGGTCTATCCGGGCTTCCTGCAACTCTCCGGTTTCATGACCATGAATCTCGACCGGCACGTCGACGCCCATAAAAACCTGTTCCGCCATCTCGTCGAAGGTGACGGCGTCTCCGCCGACAAACGCCGCGATTTTTATGACGAATACCTATCCGTGATGGATCTTGACGCGGCTTTCTACCTGCAAACGATCGATACCGTTTTCCGGCGCCATGCCCTTCCAACCGGCACAATGGTCCACCGCGGCACGCCGATCGAACCAAGCCGCAACCGCACGGTGGCGCTGATGACGGTCGAGGGCGAATTGGACGACATATCCGGACTGGGCCAGACCGAGGCCGCACACAGGCTTTGCTCCAACCTGGACGATCACATGAGAGAGCATTACGTCCAGCCCAATGTCGGCCACTATGGTGTTTTCAACGGCTCCCGCTTCGAGAGCGAGATCGCACCGCGCATTGCAGACTTCATCCGCCGGCACGGTGGCTAACCGATAACGCCCAACCCATCCCCCATGCTAGGTTCGCTTTGGCTGATTCGGGGCCCGATCTGGGTGTTTTGGCAGCAGCAGCGGGATGAATACCCATGGCGTTTTGGCGAAAAGCTCAGGCCTCGACGGTCCGGCAGGAACCCTCGCAAATCCGCGTCGCCGGGCTCGATCAACCCGTTTCCGTCCGCCGCACCGCGCGCGCGCGCCGCTTGAGTCTGCGCGTCAACGAGGCCAAGCGCGGCGCTGTGCTGACCATGCCCATCTATGCGAGCTACGCCGAGGCCGGTGACTTTCTCGCCCGCCACTTCGACTGGTTGCAGTCGCGCTTGGCCGAGCTGCCGAGCCCCGTTCCTTTCATCGACGGCGCACGCATCCCACTGCGCGGTGACGAACACGAATTGCGCGTTACCGGACATGCAAAAGGAAGGGCCAAGGTTTGGTGCGAAAGCAATGGAGCCGGCGTACAAAATGCGGGCAGTCAGACCGCCGCGCCCGAGTGGTCCATGGCCCACATCTGTGTCCAGGGGCCGGCCGCGAAGGCGCCGGTGCGGCTGATTCATTGGTTCAAGGGCCAAGCGCGGGACGATATTGCCCGCAAGGTCGCCCATCATGCGGATCTGTTGGACGTGCAGCCCGCGCGTCTTTCTATCCGCGACCAGTCGACCCGCTGGGGCTCGTGCTCGGCCACCGGCGCGCTCTCGTTTTCCTGGCGCTTGATCCTCGCGCCGCCCTTTGTGCTGGATTACGTCGCCGCCCATGAAGTCGCACACCTGCGCGAGCTCAATCACAGTGACCGGTTTTGGGCGCTGGTTCGCTCAACCACGCCCCGTCTCGACGAAGCCAGGGCTTGGCTCAGAATCCACGGACCCCGCCTTCACCAATACGGTACGGTGCAGTAAGTTCCGATTCGATTTTAAATTTCCGGTATTTCCCGTCTCTCGACGTGGAGAAAGGGGCCGCACTCTTGCAAGTGTGGCCCCTCCCCGCAGAATAACCCGCTTGCCTCCACCGTCGCGATCGGTTTCTCCGGCAAATTATCACACGTGGTCAGGTGTGTTTAAGGCCACCACAGCCCACGGGATCTCCTGTACGCATCCGAAGCCGAAGCCCCGGACGCGGGCCATGTTAGAACCTTTTCTGACACCTGCCACGACAGAGCACCGGCATGGTTAAGCGCCGGCGGGCTCAGCGGCGCTCAGCCAAGTGCTGAACGGTTGAATTGCCTTCTAGTCCCGGCAGCTTGGCTGGCTCGACGCCCCGATGCGCCCGCCTCATCAGAGTCTTCCAGATTTCCGCCGGCAGCGAACCGCCCGTCACCTTCTTCATCGGGCGGCCGTTGTCCTTGCCCACCCAAACACCGGCAACGTAGTGGGCGGTGTATCCGACGAACCAGGCGTCGCGAAAATTTTGCGTCGTGCCCGTCTTGCCCGCCGCCTGATGGGCCCCCAGCGCCGCCCGCTTGCCCGTACCATCAGTGATGGTTGCATTCAGCATATCGTTCATGGCGGCGACATATGGCCGCGCGATCACGGCTCCAAGGCCCGAGCCGGCCCGCCTGTAGATGACCTTGCCTCCGCTGGTCCGCACCTGCTTGATGATATGCGGCAACACGCCTTTGCCGCCGTTGGCGAAGGGTACATAAGCGCCCGCCAATTCCAGCAATGTGACCTCGGCGGTGCCCAGCGCGATCGAAGGCTTTTGGTGCAGCGGCGAATTGATGCCGAGCCGGCGCGCCGTACGCACCACCCGCCAGCGGCCAACTTCCATCGTAAGCCGCACGGCCACCGAATTGATCGACTGGGCGAGACCATCGCGCAGCGTCACCGGGCCTCGGTGTTTACCGGAATAATTGCGCGGCTTCCAACCATTGATGGCGACCGGCGCGTCATTGACCATGGTCTCGGGGTTCAATCCGCTTTCGACCGCGGCCAGATAGACAAACGGTTTGAAAGCAGAACCCGGTTGGCGCAACGCCTTGATCGCCCGATTGAATTGACTGCGCTTGTAGGATCGCCCGCCGATCAGAGCCTTGACGCCACCGCCGCGCCCAAGGACGACCGCAGCCGCCTCGCCCGTCTTGCCCAATACGCCGTGCCTGGCCATGATTCGATCGACCCGCGCTTGTGCTTCGGTTTGAAGACCCGCCTCGATGGTCGTTTCGATCACCAGATCGCCGGTATTCTCACCGATGAATCCGGGCAGCAACTCGACAATCCAATCAACCGCATATTCGTAGCCGGTGATGCCGCTCGGGTCCCGCACCCGCGCGGGCGAACCCAAGGCGGCCAGCGCCAATGATGGCGTCAACAGGCCGGCCTCGACCATATTGCTGATCACCTGGGTTGCGCGCGCTTCCGAGCGCCTGATGCTGCGCGTCGGCGCATAACGCGACGGCGCCTTCAACAGGCCTGCCAGAAGCGCTGCTTCCGACAATGTGACGTGGCGCGCCGACTTTGCGAAATAGCGCCGCGCCGCTGCTTCGACGCCATAGGCGCCACCGCCGAAATAGACCCGGTTCAGGTAGAGTTCGAGGATCTGTCCCTTTGTAAACTTGGTCTCGAGCCAAAGCGCCAGGATCACCTCCTGAGCTTTGCGCGCAATCGTGCGTTCCGACGTCAGAAACAAGTTCTTGGCAAGTTGCTGGGTGATCGTGCTGCCGCCTTGGACCACGTAGCCCGCCCGCAGATTCGCGATCGTAGCCCGCGCCAAGCCGATCGGATCGACACCGAAATGGCGATGGAAACGGCGATCTTCAGTCGCCAGCACCGCGTTCACCAGATAGGGCGGCAGATGCCTCAACCGGATATGGCCGCGCCGCAACCCGCGCTCGGCCATCACGGTGCCATCTGCTGCCAAGATCGTAATGTTGGGAGGGCGCTTATCCAGCCCATCGACCACCGAGGGCGGCAGTGTCGACGTAAAGTAGAGCCCAAGGCCAACAACCCCGATCGCTGCCCAAACCGCTGCGATCGTACCCCAATAGAGAAACCAGCGTGCCAGCAGCCATGTGCCGCGCTTGGCGGGCGGACGTGTACGCTTCACACTCATCACGAGCCCCAAGAACTGATGCCCAACGGATCGGCCGCAGGCGCGGACTTTCGCCCTTTCTAGAGGCTATGGCGTTGTCTTTAAGACCGAGTTAACCACCCGCTCCGACATCATCGAGCGATCTAGGGCGCACCTTTGAAATCCTCCGGCGGCGGCAGGCGCTCCAGACGCCAGCGGCAGCGCTTCAGGTGAGCGATCACGGCGCGGGCAACGATCTTGAGCGCACTGCGCCCTTGAGCCTTGACCCGCAAGGGCGAGGCTGCAAGCGCGTTGGCGATATCGAATTCCAGGTGTTTGTCGTCTTCCCACGTGCTCATGACGGTGTGTTAGCATACCAAGAACATAAAGTGAACATATATTGAATTTCACGCCACAAGCAGGTCCGTACCATCGTCGTGCATCTCGCCCTTTGCGACGATGGCCATAGCCTCGGCCGGGTACGGGCGCGCAAGCTCGAGCGCTTGCTGCGGCGAGCCCTCCAGCCAGCCGTCGCAGTCCTCGCGCGCCACCAGCATGACGGGCATGCGGGCTGGATGAACGCGCGCGACCAGCGGGTTGGGCCGCGTCGTGACGATGGCGACGACCGCCATTTCCAGCGTTTCGCCATCGGCCTTGAGCTTGCCCCGCCAGCTCTTCCAAATACCGGCCAGCGCGAAAAGCGGCCTTGGCTCCTGCCCTTTCAGACCGAACCAGTGGGGGACTTTGGGCTTGCCGGAGTTCCACTCGCAAAACGAGCTGGTCGGCACCAGGCAACGCCGCTCCTCGAACGAGTTCCGCCAGAAGGTGCTCGACATCAGCTTGTCGTCGCGGGCGTTGGTGACGCGCTTGGCCGCCTTGCCCTTTTGCGGCAAGACGAACCCCCAATTCATGGTTTCGAGCTCGCGCGCGCCAGCGGCGCCCATACGAACGACAGGGGAATCTTGACCGGGCCAAATCGAAGGCATGAGCGGCATATTGCCGACACGATCGGTCTGGACGCGGAATTGCCGGGCGATCGCCTCGACATTGGATGTGAGCGTTCGGGCGTTGCACATCGGACGATGTCCGCTCGCGCCTAAATATCCAGATTCGCCACTTCGAGCGCGTGCGTCTGGATGAACTCGCGCCGCGGTTCGACCACGTCTCCCATCAGGCGGGAGAAAATTTCATCGGCCTCATCAGCCATGTCGCCGACTTTGACCTGAAGCAGCGTGCGCGATTCGAGGTCAAGCGTGGTTTCCCAGAGCTGGTCGGGATTCATCTCGCCCAAGCCTTTGTAGCGCTGCGTGCTGACGCCCTTGCGGCCCGCCTCGACCACCGCATCCAGAAGCGAGCTCGGCCCGTGGATCTCCGTGACCAATTCCTTGCGGCGCAGCGTCGCCGGCTTGGCGTAGATTTCCTGCAACTGGCTGGTCCGCCGGTCGAGCTTGTGGGCATCCGATGACCCGATAAAGGGTCCGTCGATCAGGTGGGATTCCGCGACGCCGCGCACCTCGCGCGAGAAGCGCAAATCACCGCCCTCGAGCGCTTCGCCCTGCCAGCCCTGCTCGGTCTCCTCTGAGAGAAAATCGAGCCTCTTGGCGATATAGTCGGCCGCCTGCTGGGCGTGATCGGTGTCCCCCAGCACGTTGGGATTAAGCGCACCGGCGATGGCCGCTTGTTCGACGATGAAGCGGGGATAGCGGCTGTGAAGCCCGTTCAGCACCGCTGAGATTTGACGCGCGCCTTCGACGATTTCCCGAAGGTCCTTGCCCGCACGCTCATCGCCTGCGCCGGTCGTCAACACCGCATCCTCGAGCCCCGCCTCGATGAGGAAGTCCTCGAGCGCCCGCTCGTCCTTGAGATAGGTCTCCGACTGGCCGCGCTTGGCCTTATAAAGCGGCGGCTGGGCGATATAGAGATGGCCGCGATCCACCAGCGCCGTCATCTGCCGGTAGAAAAANGTGAGCAGCAGCGTGCGGATGTGAGCGCCGTCNACATCGGCGTCCGTCATGATGATGACCTTGTGGTAGCGCAGCTTTTCAATATCGAAGTCGTCGCGCCCGATGCCCGTTCCCAGCGCGGTGATCAGCGTGCCTATTTCTTGCGATGAGAGCATCTTGTCGAAGCGGGCGCGCTCCACGTTGAGAATCTTGCCGCGCAAGGGCAACACGGCCTGGAATTCCCGGTTGCGCGCCTGCTTGGCCGAACCGCCGGCCGAATCTCCCTCCACCAGGAATATTTCGGACTTGGCCGGGTCGCGCTCTTGGCAGTCGGCAAGCTTGCCCGGCAAATTGGCGACGTCGAGAGCGCCCTTTCGACGGGTGAGTTCGCGCGCCTTGCGCGCTGCTTCCCGCGCCGCGGCCGCCTCGACGATCTTGCCGACGATTGTCTTGGCATCGCCCGGGTTCTCCTCGAACCACTGATTGAGCGCCTCGCTCATCATGCTCTCGACCACGGGGCGAACCTCCGAGGACACCAGTTTGTCTTTGGTTTGGCTCGAGAACTTGGGATCGGCCACCTTGACCGATAGCACACAGGTGAGCCCTTCGCGCGCGTCATCGCCCGTCAGCGACACCTTCTCCTTCTTGGCGATTCCCGATTCGGCCGCGTAGGTGTTGACGGTCCGCGTCAACGCGCCGCGAAAACCCGCCAAATGCGTACCGCCGTCGCGCTGTGGAATATTGTTCGTGAAACAAAGAACGTTCTCGTGATAGCCGTCGTTCCACCACAATGCCGCCTCGACGGCCACGCCGTCGCGCTCGGAATTGACCACCACGGGCGCGCCGATCAGCGCATGGCGGGTGCGGTCGAGATAGCGCACGAAGGCTTCAAGCCCGCCTTCGTAAGCCATTTCTTCGCGGCGGGGCTCGACGCGTCTGTTGTCGGTGAGCACGATGGTGAGGCCGGAATTCAGAAACGCCAGCTCGCGCAACCGGTGCTCCAGGGTGCCATAATCGAATTCGACCATGGTGAATGTCTCTTGCGACGGCGTGAAGGTTACTCGCGTGCCGGTGCGTCCCTCCGGCGCTTTGCCCATCTCCTTTAGCGGGCCAGCCGGTTCGCCGTCATGAAAGGTCATGGCGTGCTCCCGGCCGTCCGCCAGATGGTCAAGATGAGCTCAGACGACAGAGCGTTGACGACCGAGACGCCCACGCCATGCAGACCGCCCGAGACCTTGTAGGAGTTTTGGTCGAACTTACCGCCGGCATGGAGCTGGGTCATGATGACCTCGGCGGCAGAAATTTTTTCTTCCGGGTGGATTTCGACCGGGATGCCACGGCCGTTGTCGTCGACCGTTACCGAGCCCTCGGCGTTCAACGTCACCTCGACCCTGTCGCAATGGCCAGCCAACGCCTCGTCGATGGCGTTGTCGACCACCTCATAGACCATGTGATGCAGTCCCGAACCATCATCGGTGTCGCCGATATACATGCCCGGACGCTTACGCACCGCATCGAGTCCCTTGAGGACTTTTATCGATTCAGCGCCGTATTCGGCCTTTTCATCCTTTTGTCCGGCAGGCGCTTTGGCCATTCAGAACCCCATCATCTTGCGTTGTGTGCGAGAGCGAATATCAATACCTTGTTTCATCTGCGAATTCCACCATCCACAACCGTTATCATCTGAGCCTCCTCGCCCAAGGCCGCAAACACGCCGGCATCGGTTCCCGTCATCCATGCCTGGGCGCCAAGGCGGCAGATTTCCTCAAACAGTGCGCCCCGGCGCTCCGCGTCCAGATGCGCCGGAATCTCATCCAGCAACAGCAGCGGCGACTGGCCTGCAAGACTGTCTTTGACGAGCTCCAAATGAGCCAAAACGAGGCCGACGAGCAAGGCCTTTTGTTCGCCCGTGGAGCAACTTCTGGCGGGCGCCGACTTGGGTCCGAATTCTACCATAAGATCGCTGCGATGGGGGCCCTCGAGCGTGCGTTTGGCGGCCCGGTCGCGCTCGCGAGTCTCGGCCAGTCTTGCCCGGTAAGAATCCTCCACATCGACCGCCGCCGCACTCATCAACATCCCCTCGAGCAGGCCTTCCAGCACCAGCTTCGACCAGGGAAACGACCCTCCGATGGCCCCCTCGCGGCGCACCTCGATGCGGCCCATCAGGCGCATGACAAGATCAAGCCGGGCGGCGGCGATTGCCACGCCAGCCTCTGCGATTTCAATCTCGAGCCCCTCAAACAGCGCGTCGCTCCGCTCAAAGGTCTCGAACGCCCGGTTTCGCTGGCGCATGGCGCGTTCAAAGCGCCGGTTTTCACGGGCATTGGTTGGATTGAGACTAAGGACCAGCCGGTCGACAAAGCGTCGCCTCTCACCGGCCGGGCCCATGAACAGACCGTCCATCGCAGGCGTCAGCCAGACGACGCGAACGTATTGGCCAAGCGCGCCGGAACCCGACACCCGCCGGCCATCGATGCGCACCCGCCGGCCGCTCGCCCCCTCCTCGAGCCCCGCCAATCCGGTACCGATTTCCGTAACCTGGCCGCCCCCGTGCAACCGCGCCGCCACGGCCCAGCCATCACTGGCGTCCCGCCGGGTGAGCTCGCCATACGAGCTGCGCCGCAATCCGTGACCCGCCGCCAGCAGCGACACCGCCTCCAGCAGATTGGTTTTCCCCGCGCCGTTGTCGCCCACCAGCACGACGGGCCGCGAGTCGAGCTCCAACTTGGCGGAAACATAATTGCGGAAATCGGTGAGCGCGAGCCGTTCGACCCACTGCCTGTCGGCGCTTTCCGCCGGATTGGGCGCCGCACTCACGGCATCAGCCGGACGCGCCATGCCGGCACAATTTGGAAGGATGGCCTTGCCGGCCCCACACCCTAGACCCGCATCGGCATGAGCACATAGATCGCCGAACTCTCGCTGCTGTCGCGCACCATGGTGGGCGAGCCCGGATCGGCGAGCAAAAAGCGGGCGGTATCGCTTTCGAGTTGGCCCGAAATATCGAGCAGATAGCGTGCGTTGAATCCGATCTCGATCGGCTCGCCCTTATAGTCGACTTCGAGCTCTTCCGTCGCGCTGCCACTGTCGGGATTGTTGACCGAGAGCACCAGTTTGCCGTCGCTGATATTGAGCTTGACCGCCCGGCCCTTCTCACTCGAGAGCGTCGAAACCCGGTCGACCGCATGTGCGAACTCGGCGTTCGATACCCGCATTTCCTTGTCGTTACCCTCCGGAATCACCCGGCCGTAATCCGGGAACGTGCCGTCGATCAGCTTTGAGGTCAGAGTGACATTACCGCATGCAAAACGGACCTTGGTCTCAGAAAGTTCGACGTGGACGCTCGCCGTTTCCTCTTCGAGGATTTTGTGAAGCTCCTGAACGGTCTTGCGCGGCACGATGACGCCGGGAATGTCCTTGGCGCCTTCGGGCAGGTCGATCTCCACCTGGGCGAGGCGGTGGCCGTCGGTTGCCACTGCGCGCAACAATTGCGTCCCCTCGCCCGCAACCTCATGAAGATAAATGCCGTTGAGATAGTAACGCGTTTCCTCGGTAGAGATCGCAAACCGCGCCTTTTCGATCAGCCGCTTGAGATCCTTGGCCGAGACGTCGAAGGCGTGGCTCATGTCGCCTGCGCTCAGATCCGGAAAGTCATTGGGCGGAAGCACTTGCAGCGCGAAACGGGCATGCCCCGAGACGAGCGCCATGCGGCTCTCGTCGGGTCCGCGCGAAAACTCGATCTGCGCGCCATCGGGCAGTTTACGAACGATGTCGTGAATGATGTGCGCGGCAACCGTCGTGCCGCCTTCCTGCGAGACTTCGGCGGCGATGCTCTCTACAACCTCCACGTCGAGATCGGTCGCCGTCAGCTTCAGGGCGTCGCCCTTGGCCTCCAGCAGGACATTGGAGAGAATCGGTATTGTGTTGCGTCGTTCGACGACGCTTGTCACGTGATTGAGCGCTTTGAACAGAACGCCTCTCTCGGTGATCAGACGCATGAGAAAACCTTAACAATGCAATGAATTGAGCTGCCGGACGGCGGCGGCATTCATTATCCCTCAAAACCGGCCCTATCAAAACAATAAGATTCGCCCGACGCGGCAATCGGCACGGACCGCCGCTGGCGAATTCTCGTTCAGTCCTTGAGCAACCGGACCAACAAATCGACTTCTTCCTGCAAGGACGGATCGTCCTTCATCAGCGAATCGATCTTTCTAATCGCGTGCAGCACCGTGGTGTGATCGCGGTTGCCAAAGCGGCGGCCGATTTCGGGCAAGGAACGCGACGTGAGCTGCTTGGCGAGATACATGCCGACCTGCCTGGGGCGCACGATCGAACGATTGCGGCGGCTGGAGAGCAAATCAGATCGATTGACGCCAAAATGCTTGGAGACGATGCGTAAAATGTCGTCGATTTTGATGCGCTTTGGCTCGCTACCGCGCATCAGGTCGCGGATGATGTGCTCGGCCGTCTCCATCGTGATCGGTTGTTCGGTGAGTTGGTAAGCCGCCCGAAGCCGGATGATCGCGCCCTCCAGCTCCCGACCGCTATCGGTGAGGCGGCTGGCCAAGAAATCGGTCACTGCGCGCGGAATTCTGAAGCTTGGATCGCGCTCGCATTCCTCATCGGCGCGACGGGTCAAGATACGATGACGCAACTCGTAGTCCATCGACCCGATTTCGGCCACCAATCCGCCGGCCAATCTGGAGCGCATTCTGGCGTCGAGCTTTTCGAGCTGGGCGGGTGGGCGGTCGGCGGCAACCACCACCTGCCGGCCGCCGTCTATCAGCGAATTCAGCGCATGGCAAAACTCTTGCTGGATCGTGGCGCCTTGCAAGAACTCCATGTCGTCGATGAGCAGAATGTCGATACCGCGCAACTGCTCCTTAAAGGCGATCGCGTCGCGGGCGCGCAGCGCCTGAACGAAACTCGACATGAAACGTTCCGCCGTCAAATAGAGCACGCGCGCCGACATAGCCCGGCGCCGCACATCGAGCGCGATGGCATGCAGCAAATGAGTTTTTCCGAGACCGACGCTGCCTTGGATATAGAGCGGATTGTAGCGCAGCGGCTGGACGCTGATCGACTCCGCCACCTCTTGGGCGGCCGCATGCACCAACCGGTTCGACATGCCGACGACAAACGAGCCGAAGCTAAAACGCGGGTCAAGCGGCGATCCTTCGAAACCGTCTGATCCCGTCTGCAGCGGTGTAATCGAACCCGTTCGGACTTGGCCCCCATCCCTGTGCAAGGTGGCGGGCTCTCCAGGCCCTTCAGCCTGGAGCGCCTGAGCGCTCGCCTGCTCGGCTCCGTCGTGGGGCCTGCGCACTCGAAACTCGATGCGCGCCGTCTGCGGAAATTCTTCTTGGGAGCAATTTAGCAAACGCTCGTAATAGTGTGATTGCAGCCAGTTCTTGAGAAATCTGGTGGGAACCGACACATGCACCGTCGCCGCGTTGACGTTTTCGAGTTCGACCCGCCCGAACCAGCTCGAAAATACGTCCTCTCCCAATTCCGCGCGAAGGCGTTTGCGAACCCGTTGCCAGCTCTCCGAATGTGTTTTCGAGTCTTGGTGTTGCGCCTTGTTGTCCACGTTTTTGCTTCGCTCCGCCCCGCCTGGCTGACCTGATGTTTTCAAGTCAGGCCTGGTCTCGTTGTTTCTTGGCGCTTGTGCGCCTGTTTTCCTATGGCGTTACGACGCCACACCCCTACGCACACCACCCCGACACAATACTCCTACGCAACCTCGGCCACACCCTTATCCTTGGAGCCAAGGCAAACCGACAACTTTCCAGCCGGCAAGCAACCCTCGACGCCGGTCGTTGTTGGACGGCCCTTCAAAGCCGCTGGCAACGTTGTGGCATGCGCGGTAACCCACCGTGACCATCGCCTGCGCAGCTGCAAGGCTCCGGACACCCGAACGACAGATGAAATAGAGGTCAGCGTCCTGATCGGCCCCAACCGCATCGAGCGCCAAGGCAATCTGATCAGCAAAAGACGGATTGCGCTGGTTATCGGGAAAGCGCATCCATTCAACCATAAGGACTTGCTTCCCTATGGCCGTTAGATCCGGCACCCCGACAAAGGCCCACTCCGCCTGTGTTCGAACATCGATGAGCTGCGCGCTAGGTTCGGCTGCCAACCGCTCCCAGACTTCGCCCACATCGACATCGACCACTCCAAGTCGCTTTTCCGACTCGGCCACGTTGATCTCTCAATCCCAAGCCGCCAAACTACTCATTTACAAGAAAATCCCGAACACGCGCTTTGAAAACCCAAGTCAACTCATGAAAATCTAAGTCAAACCCATAGCTGTTTTCTTTCAGCTCTAGATTTCAGGCTCTCGAGCAGAATTATCTGCCCCAACAAAACACACGGGTACTGCACATCTGCTTGGCTACGCCAGCAAATTATTACAAAACTACCAAATGTAAGGGGATCTGCCCCGTTCGGATGCCTAGATTATAACGCCGCGGATTTGTGATGCAATGGCTATAATGCATTCAGGCGCGGGAATTTTTAAGCCATTCGCGGCTTGCGATGCCCTTTTGGATGTACCTTCTTTTGCCAAGGCACTGGGATACAAAGCAGAATCACTGTTACAGGAGATTTTGGCGCAGCCCAACAATAATCCGCCGTTTTCCGCCGAAAGCCGCTAATTGTCGTCGCCCTGGCATGGCTGAACGGCTCGCTTGGGCCAACCCCAAGGGGCTGTCAAAACCCTAAGGCGTTGAATCTTCGAAAATTTGAATTGAAAGCTCGCCGGAGCGCCTTTTCGGCCCATCCGTCGGCTGTCACCTTCTTGCAACAAGCTGCAAAAAATATGTGGAAAGCGGGCTCAGGCGCCCAATGCACGCACCTGGGCCGAGAGGCGTGAAATCTTTCGGCTGCCGGTGTTGCGGTGAATGATGTTGTGCTGGACGGCGCGCATGACATGGGGCTGTGCCTCTCGCAATGCCGCCTGCGCCGCCTTCTGGTCTCCGGAGGCCACCGCTTCTTCGACCTTGCGCACATAGCTGCGCATGCGGGTCCGCCAAAGTTTGTTGACGGCCGTACGGCGCGCCTGCTGGCGCACTGCTTTTTTTGCCGATTTTGTGTTGGCCATGCCGTCTTCCTGATTTCACGTAAGTCCGGCCGCTGCTTTGCGCGCGCGCGATGCTGGCGCCGGAAAATCGAGCTGTGTATATAGAGGCGTCCCAGTTCCGTCAACGCCGCGTACAATCCAACCAGCGGCCAGGTTACAGCATCGAGCGAGGAAACACGACCTTGTCCAATAATTTTCACGAGCACTTTCGCGACACGGAGGTCATACCGCCCAGCGAGCGGGCCACCGGCATCGTGTTTGCGTGCGTCGCCTTGCTGGTCGCGGCGTTCAGTTACGCGACCCCGGCCGTCGCTGGTCCAGCCCTTGCGGTCTCGGCGGCCTTTGCCCTGACAAGCTGGCTCCGACCAGCATTTCTGGCGCCCCTCAATCGCGCTTGGTTCCGGCTCTCTCTTCTTCTCAACCGCGTGGTCAATCCGGTCGTCATGCTGCTTATTTATGCAGTTGCGATCGTGCCCGCCGGTCTTGTGATGCAGGTCCTGCGCGACCCGCTTGCCGCCAAGCGTCCGCGCAAGCGCTCCAGCTATTGGCGCGACCGCGACCCCAATGAGGTCGGCGGCACCATGTCAAATCAGTTTTAGCGCCACCCGAGCAGTCACAACCCATGATATCGATATTCAAAGAACTTTTTGCCTATATGAGCGCCCGCAAAAAATGGTGGCTGGCGCCGATCATCATCGTGCTGGTGGTTTTCGGCGGCCTGTTGATCCTCGCCCAAGGCTCGGCCGTGGCGCCTTTCATTTACACGATCTTCTAGCGCCGCCCCCATTCGCCACAGAAACGAAGCGCCCGTGCACATCCTCGGTATATCCGCCTTCTATCACGACAGCGCGGCGGCCCTTTTGCAGGACGGCCGCATCGTCGCCGCCGCCCAAGAGGAGCGCTTCACGCGGATCAAACACGACGCGCATTTTCCAGATAACGCCATTCGCTACTGCCTGCAGGAGGCTGGCATCAGCCTCGACCAAGTCGATCACGTTTGCTTTTTCGAGAAACCGTTTCTGAAATTCGAACGCCTGATCGAGACTTACCTCGCACGCGCGCCGCGTGGTTTCTCATCGTTTCGTGTGGCGATGCCGCTCTGGATCAAGGAAAAGCTTTTTCAGAAAACCAATATTATCGAGGCGCTTGAGCCGCACGCGCCCTCGGGCGAGGTTGAACAAAAGCTTCTCTTTGCAGCTCACCACCAAAGCCACGCCGCCTCCGCCTTCTATCCATCGCCCTTCGAAGAGGCGGTGGTGCTGACCATGGACGGCGTCGGCGAGTGGACGACGGCCTCGGTCTCGGTCGGCCGCGGTAACGAGCTCGAGATGGTGCGCGAAATCCGCTGGCCCCATAGCCTGGGCCTGCTCTATTCGGCCTTCACCTATTACACGGGCTTCAAAGTCAACTCNGGCGAATACAAAGTCATGGGACTTGCCCCTTATGGCGAGCCGAGATTTGCCGATCTCATCATGGAGCACTTGATCGACGTCAGGCCCGACGGCTCNTTCTGGATCGATCAGCGCTATTTCAATTACGCGACGGGCCTCACCATGACCAACAAGCGCTTTGATGCGCTCTTTGGCGGGCCGCCCCGCGATCCAAACGAGCGCATCGGTCAACGCGAGATGGACCTTGCCGCCTCCGTCCAACAGGTGACCGAAGAGGTGATGCTGCGGATCGCCCGCGATCTTGCGCAGAGCTTTCGTCTCCCCGATTTATGTCTCGCCGGCGGCGTCGCGCTCAATTGCGTCGCCAACGGCAAGCTCCTGCGGGACGGCTGCTTTGAGAACATCTGGATCCAGCCGGCAGCCGGCGATGCCGGTGGCGCGCTTGGTGCGGCCTTCGCCGCCCATCACCTGCACCTCGGCGCGCCACGGCGCATCGAGGGCGCCCATGACGCCATGCAGGGCGCCTATCTGGGTCCCGCTTTCGATCAAACCGACATCGAACGTCGCTTGACCGACGCCGGTGCGAAATTCTCCCTACTCGACGACGACGCCCTTTTCGAGCGCGCCGCCCTTGCCCTTGAGGCCGGTAATGCGATGGGCTGGTTTTCCGGCCGCATGGAATTTGGACCTCGCGCGCTCGGCGGCCGCTCGATCCTTGGCGATCCGCGCAACGAGGAGATGCAAAAGACGCTCAATTTGAAGATCAAATATCGCGAAAGCTTCCGGCCCTTCGCCCCCTCGGTGATCGCCGAGGACGTGAACGACTATTTCGAGCTCGATGGCGCNAGCCCCTACATGCTGCTTGTCGCCGACGTGCAGCCCAAGCGGCGGCGCGAGATGAGCGCCGCCGACAAGGCGCTTTTTGGCATCGACAAGCTCAATGTGGCGCGATCGGATATTCCCGCGGTCACCCATGTCGACTATTCGGCCCGCGTTCAAACCGTACACAAAGAGACCAACGCCCGTTATTACGCGCTCCTCCAAGCCTTCAAGCGATTGACCGGGTGTGGCGTGCTGGTCAATACCTCGTTCAATGTGCGCGGCGAACCCATCGTCTGCACGCCCGAGGACGCGTTCCGCTGCTTTATGGGCACTGAGATGGAGGCCCTGGTGATCGGCAACTGCTTCCTCTCGAAAGCCGATCAAGACCCGGCCCTGGCGCTCGACTACAAGGACAGCTTCGATCTCGACTGACGCGCAGTCCTACCTGTTCTTGAAATTGGGCTTGCGTTTTTCGATGAAGGCGGCGGCGCCCTCCTTCTGATCCTCGGTCGAAAAGAGCGCGATGAATGTACGCCGTTCAAACCGCACGCCTTCGGCCAGGGTCGTCTCATAGGCCCGGTTGACGGCCTCCTTGGCGAGCAGCACCGACGGCAAGGACATCGACGCTATAGTGTCTGCCGCCTTGAGCGCCTCCTCGATCAAATCTTCCGCCGGCACGATGCGGCTCACCAGTCCGCTTCGTTCGGCTTCCTGCGCGTCCATCCGGCGTCCGCTGAGACACATCTCCATGGCCTTGGATTTTCCGATGGCCCGCGTCAGCCGTTGCGTGCCGCCGGCGCCCGGAATCAACGCCAAATTTATCTCCGGCTGGCCGAACACCGCCGTTTCCGCCGCGATGATGAAGTCACACATCATGGCGAGTTCGCACCCACCGCCGAGCGCAAAGCCCGCAACCGCCGCGATCACCGGCTTGCGCATCCGCGTCACCCGGTCCCAGTTGGCCAGGAAATCGGTCGTGTAGGCCTCGACATAGGTCTTGTTCGCCATCTCCTTGATGTCGGCGCCGGCCGCGAACGCCCGCTCGCTGCCGGTGATCACGACACAACCGATCGCCTCGTCAGCCTCGAAACCGTCGAGCGCCTGGCCCAACTCGCTCATCAGCGCGTTGTTCAACGCATTCAGCGCCTCTGGCCGGTTGAGCGTGACGAAGCCCACCTTGCCCTTGGTGTCTGCAACAATATTTTCGTACGCCATGATGGCCCCCGTCTTTGAATGTGGATGGTGCGGCGGTTCAGCGCTGACAGCGCGAGCAAAAAAATGTCGAACGGCCGCTTTGAACGATGCGTTGAATTGTGCCGCGGCAGGCGGCTCGTGGGCAATTTTGCCCGGCCCGGCCATAGACTGCAAACGAATGTTGAAAATAGCCGAGCGATCCATCGGCCTGCTGGTAGTCCTTGAGGCTCGAACCACCGGCTGCGATGGCGTCGCTCAAAACCGATTTGACGGCGGCGGTCAGGCGCTTGGCGCGGGCGCCCGGGGCCCCTTTGGAGTTTGCCAGGCTCGCAGCGGTTCGGACCGGCGAAAGCCCGGCGCGGTGGAGCGCTTCACAGACATAGATGTTTCCGAGCCCGGCAATCAGCTTTTGATCGAGCAGCGCGGACTTGAGCGGCGTCTGTTTGCGGGCAAAGGCGTGCGCCATAAATGCCGGCGTGAGATCGTCGCTCAACGGCTCGACGCCCAGACCGCGAAACAGCTTGTGTGCGCTAAGTTCGCCCGGCCAGATCAGCGCCATGAAGCCAAACCGGCGCACATCGTTGTAGACGATCCGGGCGCCGTTGCTCATATGGAAGACGACATGGTCGTGAGCCTCGCCGCCATCTGCTTGAAGTCCGTACTGGCCGGACTGGCCGGCGCCGTTCGTCTGATGGATGGTGAACCTGCCGCTCATGCCCAGATGCATCGCAAGCACTTCGCCGCCATGCATCGCAAGCACTTCGCCGCCATCGAGCCGCCCGAGCAGATACTTTGCCCGCCTCTCCAGCCCTGCCACGCGCACGCCCTCCAACCGCGCCACAAAGCGTTCGGGAAACGGGAACCGCAAATTGGGGCGGCGCTGCTCGACCCGCTCGAATCGCGCGCCTACCAGCGCGCCTTCGAGCCCCCGGCGTACGGTTTCGACTTCCGGCAATTCAGGCATTGCATCCTCGGGAAACCATAAGCGGCAAAACTGCCCGGCCCAACGGCTCGAACCATAGCCTCCCCTCCCCGCCTGCGCTATTCTCGAAGGCATGGGTGACTCGAACCGCACTGGACCCCGCAACGGCAGCGGGCAATTCGACCTGCCCAATCTCTCACGCGAACAGCGTCAGGGATTGGTGGGACAGGTCTTTGCGCGCGTCGCCGAACGCTATGACCTGATGAACGATTTGATGTCGGGCGGGCTTCACCGGCGCTGGAAGGACGATCTCATCGCTTGGTTGGCGCCGCCCAAATCAGCCAAGCCCTATCGGCTGGTCGATGTCGCCGGCGGCACCGGTGACATCGCAACGCGTTTTCTGCGCGCCGCCGGGCCCGCCGCCGAAGCGGTCATTTGCGACCTCTCGCCGGAAATGCTGGCCGTCGGGCGCCGGCGCGCCGAACGGACCGGTCAACAAAGGCTGACCTTCGTCGAGGCAAACGCCGAGGCGCTTCCCTTGAAATCCAACTGCGCCAGCGCCTACACGATCGCATTCGGCATCCGCAACGTGAGTGACCGTGACCGCGCGCTTAACGAGGCATATCGTGTTCTCAAGCCCGGCGGCCGCTTGCTCATTCTGGAGTTCTCTCACACCGATGTGCCCATTCTGGATACGCTCTACGAGCAATTTTCCGAAAACGCCATTCCGGCCTTGGGCGCTGCCGTCGCAGGCGACGCGGCCTCCTACCGCTACCTGGTCGAGAGCATTCGCGAGTTTCCCGACCAGGACACGTTCGCCGGCATGATCGGGCACGCAGGCTTTGAGCAGGTCAAATACCGCAATTTGAGCGGCGGCATCGCAGCCATTCATTCCGCCTGGCGTCTGTGAGGAATTGGCCGGTGTTCAGTGCAATATCGAATTTCTTGAGGTTGGCCCATGCAGGTCTGGTGCTGGTTCGCCACGGCGCCCGCGTCATCCCTGAAGACGTGGCATTGCCCGAGCCCGTCAGGATTTTCAAGCGCATCTGGCCGCAAGCAGCTGCAAAGGCGGGTGGGCGTCAAAGGGGCGTGCGCGGCAACGAGACCCGTCTTGCAGCCGCCCTCACATCGCTCGGGCCGAGCTACGTCAAGCTCGGACAATTTTTGGCCACCCGGGACGACATCGTGGGACGCGAGCTTGCCCGCGACCTCTCCCGCCTTCAGGACCGTCTGCCGCCCTTTTCAAACGCCGAGGCCGAACGCACGGTCGAAGACGCGCTCGGCGCCAAGGTATCGGAGCTTTACGAGGAGTTCGGTCCCTCCGTCGCCGCCGCCTCGATCGCACAAGTGCATCGGGCCAAGGTTCGCAATGGCGCAAGCCATCTGCGCGACGTCGCGGTCAAGATTTTGCGCCCCCGGGTGGAAACCCGCTTTGGCAAGGACCTCGAGAGCTACTACTTCGCCGCCCGCGCCATCGAACGCCTTACACCCCGCTTCGCGCCGCCTGCGTCCCGTCGCCGTCGTCGATACCCTCGCAAAGTCTGTCGCAATCGAGATGGACCTTCGAATGGAAGCGGCCGCGATATCGGAGATGGCCGAAAACATCGCCGGCGACGATGGCTTCCGCGTGCCCAAGGTCGACTGGTCCCGCAGCGCCAAGCGCGTCCTCACGCTGGAATGGATNGACGGCATTCCGCTTTCCGATCACGCGGCCCTAAAGGCCGCCGGCCACGATCTNGAGCGCCTGGGCGATACCCTGATCCAAAGTTTCCTGCGGCACGCCATGCGTGACGGGTTCTTTCACGCCGACATGCACCCCGGCAACCTGTTCGTCGATGTCGAGGGCGACATCGTCGCCGTCGACTTCGGCATCATGGGCCGCTTGACGAAGATGGAGCGCCGCTTCCTGGCCGAAATCCTCTACGGCTTCATCACCCGCGACTACAGGCGCGTCTCGGAAGTTCATTTCGAGGCGGGCTACGTGCCGCGCAAACACTCCATCGACCAGTTCGCCCAAGCCCTGCGCGCCATCGGCGAACCGCTGATGGACCGGACCGCAGAAGAAATTTCCATGGCCCAGTTGCTCGGCCAATTGTTGCAGTACACCGACGTCTTCGACATGCAGACCCAACCCCAGCTCATCCTGCTGCAAAAGACCATGGTCGTGGTCGAGGGCGTCGGCCGCATGCTCAATCCCAAGCTCAACATCTGGGCGACGTCGGAGCCCGTGGTGCGCGGCTGGATCGAGAACGAGATGGGCGCCGAGGCCCGGTTGGCCGAAGCGGCCGACGGGGCGGCGAGCGTCGGTCATTTCATTGGCGAGATTCCACGGCTTCTGGCCGAAGGCGAACGCGCCGCCGGCGCCTTCGCCACAATGGCCGAAGACGGCCTGCGGCTCGATACCTACTCAATCGACCGCCTGGCCGACGCCCAGGCGAAACGCAACCGCTTTTCCCGGCTGGCGATCTGGCTGGCCGCTCTTTCGCTTGCTGCGATCGCCGTTTCGTTGCTGACTTAGAGCATCGGCGCTTGATTGATAATTACATCTCGTGTAAGTTTTTGCCATGAAACTTTCGACCTGGCTCAATGACACGGGCACCCGCGCCTGCGACTTCGCCAAGGCCATCGGCACCACAGAGGCCACAATAAGCCGCCTGAGACATGGGCGCGCGATGCCTTCGCTCGATCTTGCCCGGCGCATTTCAGAGGCAACGAGCGGCGCCGTAACGGCAAACGATTTCATGGAGCGTAAGTTGAGCCGTGGCCCAAACGTGGTCGGAAAAGATCATGCGGCCGGCGAAAACGGCGTGCTCGAGGGCAACAGCGTGTTGCTCATTATCGGTGGAGGCATCGCGGCCTATAAGGCGCTTGACCTCATCCGCCGGGTCAGGGAGCGCGGCGGGCGCGTGCGTGTGATTTTGACCCAGGCTGCCCTGGAGTTCGTCACACCGCTTTCTGTATCCGCGCTCGCCCAAGAGAAGGCCTACACCGACCTTTTCGACCTCAAGGACGAGGCCGAAATAGGCCACATCCGCTTGGCGCGCGAGGCCGACCTGATCGTCGTCGCGCCCGCCACCGCATCGCTGATGGCAAAGATGGCGGCCGGGCTTGCCGATGACCTGGCAACAGCCACCCTGCTCGCGGCCGACGCGCCGGTTCTCCTTGCACCTGCCATGAACCCGCACATGTGGCGTCATAAGGCGACCCGGCGCAACGCTGCCCTTCTGGCGAGCGACGGCATCGCGCTGATCGGTCCCAATGAAGGCGAAATGGCCGAAAGCGGCGAATGGGGTCTTGGCCGCATGGCCGAAGTACCGGAGATCGTCGCGGCCATCGCCACACAGCTTCATGCCCGCGATGATCTGCTCTCGGGAACGCACGTCCTCGTCACCTCCGGTCCGACCCACGAACCGCTCGATCCCGTTCGCTACATCGCCAACCGCTCGTCTGGCCGCCAGGGCCACGCCATCGCGGCCGCAGCCCAGCGATTGGGCGCCCGGGTGACGCTGGTGAGCGGTCCCACCGGCGAGCCCGACCCGCCAGGCATCGAAACGCGTCATGTCGAAACCGCCGACCAGATGATGGCGGCGGTTTCAGACGCGCTTCCCGCCGACATCGCCGTCTGCGCTGCTGCCGTCGCCGACTGGAAATCGCGCGCGCCCGATCGCCAGAAGATGAAAAAGCAATCCGGCCAAACGACACTGACCCTGACGCTGGAGCGCAACCCCGATATTCTGGCCGCACTCTCGCAAGATCCAACCCAACGCCCGGGCCTCGTCATCGGCTTTGCGGCCGAGACCGAGAATGTGGTCGAAAACGCCACTCTGAAACGAAAGGCCAAGGGCTGTGACTGGATCGTCGCCAACGATGTCTCGGCTGAAACGGGCATCATGGGTGGCGCCGCCAACACGGTCCATATCGTCACAAGCGCTGGCGCCGAGGCCTGGCCCTCCATGGCCAAGACGCAAGTCGCCGACCGTCTGATGCAACGCGCCGCCCGGCACCTGGCCGATCTGGCCCAGGCGGCGGAGTAAACGCCGTGCCTGAAAATATTCGCATCCGTTTGCAAATTCTGGCCCATGGCGAGGGCCTGCCCTTGCCCGCCTACCAAACTCAAGGCGCCGCCGGTCTGGACATGGTGGCGGCGTTTACCGATGATGCGCCCCTGACCATCAAGCCAGGTGGCCGGGCGCTGGTACCGACGGGTTTCAAGCTGGCGCTTCCGGCCGGTTACGAGGCCCAGGTGCGGCCCCGCTCGGGATTGGCGCTGAACCACGGCGTTACGGTGCTGAATGCGCCGGGCACCATCGACAGCGACTATCGCGGCGAGGTCATGGCGCTGCTGGTGAATTTGGGAACCGCGCCCCATACCGTTCGGCGCGGCGACCGCATCGCCCAGCTGGTGGTTCAGGCAGTGACACGGGCTGAACTGGAGGTCGTCGACGAGTTGGACACCAGCAGCCGCGGAGAGGGCGGCTTCGGGTCCACCGGCTGACGGCTCGACCACGGGAGAGTGCCATGAAACTGACGGCTGACGAGATCGAGCGCTACAAGCGCCATCTGGTGCTCAAGGAAGTGGGCGGTCCGGGCCAGCAAAAACTCAAGAATTCCAGCGCCTTGGTCGTTGGGGCCGGCGGGCTTGGCTCACCGGTTTTGCTGTATTTGGCGGCAGCGGGCGTGGGCACCATCGGCATCATCGACGACGACCGCGTCTCGCTCGACAATTTGCAGCGCCAAGTGATCCACGACACCGGCCGCGTCGACACGCTCAAGACCGAAAGCGCGGCCGAGACCATCAACCGCATCAACCCGCACGTCAAAGTCGTTCTTCATTCCGAACGCCTCAACGCCGATAACGGGCTTGATATCATCTCAAATTACGACATCGTCGCCGACGGGTCCGATAATTTCGCCACCCGCTATCTCGTCAACGATGCCTGCTATCTCGCCAAGAAGCCGCTGGTGTTCGCGGCCATCGGGCCCTTTGACGGTTATTTGTCGACCTTCCGCGCCTTCGAAAACGACGCCGACGGCAAGCCCAAACCTTGCTACCGCTGCATCTTCCCCGAGGCGCCGCCGCCGGGCACCGTCGCCAATTGCGCCGAAGTCGGCATATTGGGCGCCGTGGCTGGCGTTCTCGGCACCCTTCAGGCGATCGAGGTCTTGAAAGAGATCATCGGCGTGGGGGAATCCCTATCGGCCGGACGGCTTCTTATCTATGACGCACGCGGCGCGCGCTTCCAGAACGTCACCGTGGCATGGGACCCCAATAATCCGCTGACCGGCGAGAACCCGACCATCACCGACCTCACGATCCACAAGAACGCGGACGGCATTTGCGCAGCGTGATGGGCCGGGCGACAGCTCAAGGCCGCCGCCCGGTCAAATCGTTAGCTCGAATGGCGCGCAAACAGGCGCGTTGGTTCTAAATTACCAGCAGACCCAGACACCGGCTGCTCTGACGCAGTTGGGGCTTGGGCGGTAGCGGCCGCGATAGACCCTGCGCGGGCGGATCGGCCTGCAGCGTGGACCGACATGCCGATGCCAGGCCGTAACGCCCCAGCGCGGAACATAAGCTAATTGCCAGCCCCGGTTACAACCATGCACCAAGATCGGCGCATTGGGATTGTCCAGTTGGGTTGTGGCCTTCGACAGGTCTCCGGCGCCGCTGATCGGCGACGCCTGAACCGCCGCGCCGAACATCCCAAGGCCGACGACTAAGAAGGCAAGTGCACATGCGCGTAAGTAGCTCATCATATGATCTCCGTCCGTCAAAACAGAGGCGCGCCCACACCAACGGCCCCCTCAACGTTCCAATCGGATTTGGCCCAATCGGAACAACACACCCCCATACACCCAATAATCGCGCGACAACTGCGGCGATTTTTGGTCTGAACTCTCCGAGTGGCGGGCACTGTCGCGCGCCTAAAACATCGCCTGATGAACCCGGTCGGGCGGCGCGTGACCGTCGAGAAAAGTCTTGATGTTGATGATCACCTTCTCGCCCATATCGATGCGGCCCTCGATAGTCGCCGAACCCAAATGAGGCAGCACGACCGTCCGGTCGCTCTTTAGAAACTTGGGATTCACGGCAGGCTCATGTTCGAACACATCAAGACCCGCCCCGGCGATTTCCTCGGCCTCGATCATGCGCGCCAGGGCGTTTTCGTCAATCACCTCGCCGCGTGCGGTGTTCACAATGTAGGCGGTTGGTTTAAGCAGCTTCAAACGTCTGGCCGAGAGCAGATGATAGGTGGCCGGCGTATGGGGGCAATTGACCGAAATGATATCCATTCGCGCCAGCATCTGATCGAGGCTCTCCCAATAGGTCGCCTCGAGCTCTTGCTCTATCTCCTGTCCGATCGGGCGGCGATTGTGATAGTGGATCTGCAATCCGAACGCCCTTGCCCGACGCGCCACCGCCTGACCGATATGGCCCATGCCGACAATTCCGAGCCGCTTACCAAAGATGCGGTGTCCCAGCATCCATGTGGGCGACCAACCCTTCCAGTCGGCACCCTCATTTTTGAGGTAGGCCGCACCTTCCGCCAACCGCCGCGGCACCGCCAATATCAGCGCCATCGTCATATCCGCCGTATCCTCGGTCAGCACGCCTGGCGTGTTGGTGACGATGATCCCGCGGTTCCGCGCTGTCTCGAGATCGACATTATCGACGCCCGTACCGAAATTTGCGATCAATTTGAGCTGATCGCCGGCTTGGCTCAGCACGGCCCGATCGATCCGATCCGTCACCGTCGGCACCAGCACATCGGCCTCCTTGGCCGCCGCTATCAGTTGCGCGCTGCCCATGGGTGTGTCGTCCACATTGAGCCGCGCATCGAACAGCTCGCGCATGCGCGTCTCCACCACATCGGGCAACCGGCGCGTCACGACAATGAGCGGTTTTTTGGAGGCCATATGGATGATCCGCGTCTCTAACCAGGGCAGCTCGGCGGCAGAGCCAAACCGAATGGACAGCGAGCTTCAAAGGCGGCGAACGTTGCTGACGCATGTGTCTAACAGAAGGCAGGCTAGAAAACAAAGTGCCGAGTGAAGACGAGCGCCACGTTCCGTTCATCTTTTTGTCGCATCCCTTAAGCGGGCGAATCGCGCTCTTGAATCTGGCAGATCAAACCATCGCGTCGCGCCCAATTGGGCGCGTCTTCGCAACGACCGCGGCTGGAATTGGAGTTCGCACATCTTGAAGGCACCACTTGCCAGTCTGCTGCTGTTCGGGCTCCTCGCCGCGGCTCCGGCACTGCCGAATCTTGCCTTCGCTCAAGGGCAAGAGTCCGGCACAGCGAGCACGCCCCGCAAGGGACCAAGCGGCCTGCCCGTTCCACGATTCGTTTCGCTCAAATCCAGCCGCGTCAACGTGCGCAAGGGTCCGAGCACCGAACACGCCGTCGCATGGGTCTTTTCCCAGGCCGGGTTACCCATTGAAGTAATTTCCGAATTCGAAAACTGGCGCCAGGTGCGCGATTCGGAGGGTTCGGAAGGTTGGGTTTTTCATGCGCTGCTCAGCGGGCGCCGGACCGGCGTCATCATGCCGTGGGTCAAGGAGAAGCAGGAAGTGGCGCTGCACAACGGCCGCAGCGCCAGCAGCGCCGTGGTGGCGCGCGTGGAAACCGGCGTCTTGGGAACGCTCGTCTCCTGTGACGGTGAGTGGTGCGAGTTCACAGTCAACGGCTATTCGGGCTTTATCGAGCAGGAACGCCTGTGGGGCGTCTACCGGGGCGAACTCATCAATTGACCGGCCGCATCCAATGCGGCGGCAATTCAAGGACTGAATTTTCGAATGAGTGCAGGCTGCAGCGACGCCCAGATGGCGCGGTGCCTTTATGCCCCGCCCTTGTCGACCAAGCGCACCAATACGTCGACTCTCGAAATTTCCATGCCCTCGGGCGGCGCCGGCAGATTGCCGATATCAATCATGCCCGATGGGATGTCCTCCAGCCTGCCGTCGGCTTCCGAGAAAAAATGAAAGTGATTGGACGTGTTGGTATCGAAATAGGTCTTGCAGCCCTCCACCGCGACTTCGCGCAGCAGACTTGCTTGGGTCAGCTGATGCAGGGTGTTGTACACCGTGGCCAGCGACACCGGCATGTCGCAGCGCAGTGCTTCTTCATGCAGCTGCTCGGCGGTGACGTGCCGGTCGCCCTGTGCAAAAAGCAGTTCGGCCAGCGAAACTCGCTGACGCGTGGGCCTCAGCCCGGCTTCGCACAACATCTTCCGGCCGTCGATTTGCTTGTCTTCAATCATTTTATGTATGCGGAACTCGCGCTTGTTAGGAATGTATGTCAATAACTATATTTGTTATCGGGCGCCACTGCAAGCCGCCAAAGACGGATGCATATAGCTATCGCGCTCTTGCAGCAAGCACGATGACGCCATCCGCCATGGCTATTGCACCACGAGCCGAGTGTGATAGGAAACGACCAGGATCGGGTGAGCTAGGGCCGGTTTGGCGCAGGGAACGATGGAAAAACAAAAATCGAGTTTCGAGTACGAGGACCTTTTGTCCTGCGCGCGCGGCGAGCTCTTGGGGCCTGGAAATGCCCAGTTGCCGCTGCCGCCGATGCTGATGTTGGACCGTATTTCGAGCATCACCGAAGAAGGCGGCGAATTTGGCAAGGGCCATATGACGGCCGAATTCGCCATCACCCCGGACCTTTGGTTTTTTGCCTGTCATTTCAAAGGCGACCCGGTGATGCCCGGCTGCCTTGGCCTCGACGGGCTCTGGCAAATGCTGGGTTTTTTTCTGGGCTGGAGTGGAGCAAAGGGCAAGGGACGGGCGTTGTCGGTTGGCGAAGTGAAACTGTCGGGCATGGTCGTCCCTACGGTCAGTAAATTGGAATACGAGATTGACATCAAACGCGTCATCAGGCGCAAATTCACCCTTGGCGTTGCTGACGGCCTGCTCAAAGCCGATGGCGAAACCATTTATACGGCCAAAGATTTGCGTGTCGGACTTTTTGTAGAGGAGCCGCAAGACGGCGCCTCAAGCGCATAATCGATTGCGTTGGACCGGTAAAACGACCTATCCATAAACACTGTCAGAATGGGACGATAAGGGTTTTGGTATGAGACGCGTCGTGGTCACCGGCATGGGGATTGTGTCGTCTATCGGCAATAACACCCAAGAGGTGCTTGCATCCCTGCGTGAAGCGCGCTCGGGGATCGTCCGCGCAGACGAATACGCCGAGTATGGGTTTCGCTGCCAAGTACACGGCGCGCCGACCCTCGACTGGGAAGAAGTCCTCGACCGCAAAATCCGCCGCTTCATGGGCGCGGGCGCGGCCTGGAACTATATCGCGATGGAGCAAGCGATCCGCGACGCGGGCCTCGAGGAAAGCGACGTCTCCAACGAACGCAGCGGTTTGGTCATGGGATCGGGCGGTCCTTCCACCAAGGCTATCGTGCGCGCCGCCGAGACCGCCCGCACCCGAGGGGCCAAAAAGGTCGGCCCCTTTGAAGTGCCCAAGGCCATGTCGAGCACCAACTCGGCGACCCTCGCCACGCCCTTCGGTATTCACGGCGTCAATTATTCGATCTCGTCGGCCTGCTCGACATCGGCCCACTGCATCGGCAATGGCGCCGAGCTCATCCAATGGGGCAAGCAGGATATCGTCTTCGCCGGAGGCGGCGAAGAACTCGATTGGACATTGTCGGTCCTGTTTGACGGCATGAACGCCATGTCGTCGAAATTCAATGACACGCCCGAGCGCGCCAGCCGCGCCTACGACCTCAATCGCGACGGCTTCGTAATTGCCGGCGGCGCCGGCGTCCTGGTGCTCGAGGAGTTGGAGCACGCCAAGGCCCGCGGCGCCAAAATCTATGGCGAAGTCGCCGGCTATGGCGCGACCTCCGACGGCTTTGACATGGTGCAACCCTCTGGCGAAGGCGCGGCGCGATGCATGCGCCAGGCAATGAACGGTCTCGACTGCGAGATCGATTACATCAATCCGCACGCCACCTCGACCCCGATCGGCGACATACGCGAGATCGAGGCGGTACGAGACGTCTTTGGCGACAAAATTCCCGCGATCAGCGCTACGAAGTCGCTGACCGGTCACTCCCTTGGCGCCACCGGCGTTCAGGAATCCATCTACTCTCTGCTGATGATGAACAACGGGTTTATCTGCGAGTCGGTCAATATCGATGAGATCGATCCGCGCATGGCAGATGTGCCCATCATTACGGAACGCCAGGACAACGTTGAGATCAATTGTGTCATGTCCAACAGCTTCGGTTTTGGCGGCACGAACGCGACACTTATTTTTAGACGCTACGACGCCTAATCGCCCCATTCGCGGTCCGGCGCCAAGGCCGAACGTACCAGTGAGACCCTGTTGAGATTGAGTAACGCAATGGCATCCAACGACAACGCTTCAAATAAACTAATGAGCGGCAAGCGCGGGCTTGTAATGGGCGTGGCCAACGATCGTTCGATCGCTTGGGGCATCGCCAACACGCTGGCCGAACACGGCGCCGAGCTGGCATTTTCCTATCAGGGCGATGCCTTCGGTCGCCGCGCTGTACCATTGGCAGAATCCGTCGGCTCGAAAATCATCGTTCCCTGCGACGTGGCGGACCTGGAAAGCGTCGACAATGTTTTCGACGCCATCGCCAAGGAATGGGGATCGCTGGATTTCGTGGTCCACGCGCTGGCATTTTCCGACCGCACCGAGCTCAAGGGGCGTTATGCAGAAACGAGCCGCGAAAATTTCCTCAATACCATGGTGATCTCGTGCTTCTCCTTCACCGAAGTCGCCAAACGCGCGGCAGCGCTGATGACCAATGGCGGAAGCATGCTGACACTGAGCTATGCGGGTTCGAACCGCGTCGTGCCTTGTTACAATGTGATGGGCGTCGCCAAGGCCGCGCTGGAGGCAAGCGTGCGTTATCTGGCGGCGGATTTTGGCGCCGACGGCATTCGCGTCAACGCGCTTTCGCCGGGTCCAATGCGGACATTGGCTGGCGCCGGCATTTCCGATGCCCGCATGCTTTTCAACTACCAGCGCAAGCATTCGCCCTTGAAGCGTACGCCGAATTTGGACGAGGTTGGCGGCTCGGCTCTTTATCTGCTGTCTGATCTTTCGGGCGCAGTCACTGGCGAGATTCACTTTGCCGATTGCGGCTACTCGATCACCGCAATGCCGACCCTCGAGGACCTAAAGGAGATGGACGAGGAATCGTCTCCCGGCAAGCCGGCGGCCGAAGCCGCCCAATAGGACGCATCACCCCATAAAGAAAACGCCCTCCCGCGAAACCGCGAGGAGGGCGTGTTCAGTGATTGGCGCTGCGGTCTAGCCGCAGTCTGATCAGCTTGCTTCCTTGGCCTGGCCTGCGGGCTTGTCTTGGCCCGGCAGTTCCTCGCCAGTTTCCTGGTCGACCACTTTCATGGAAAGCCGAACCTTGCCGCGATCGTCGACACCCACCAGCTTGACGAAGACGCTGTCGCCTTCCTTGACCACGTCGCTGACTTGGCCAACGCGCTCTTGCGCAAGTTGGGAGATGTGAACCAGGCCATCCTTCGGTCCGAAGAAATTTACGAAGGCCCCGAAATCCACGACCTTCACGACCTTACCCTTGTAGATCACGCCGACCTCGGGTTCCGACGTGATTGCCCGGATCCGCTCGAGAGCCTCATTGATGGACTTGGCGTTGGCCGAAGAGACCTTGACCGTGCCATCGTCGGAAATGTCGATCTTGGCTCCGGTTTCCTCGACCATTGCGCGAATAACGGCGCCGCCGGGTCCGATCACTTCCCGAATCTTGTCGGTCGGGATCGTGATCTGTTCGATGCGCGGCGCGTGTTCGCCGAGCTCCTCGCGCGAGTGATCGAGCGCTTTGCTCATTTCATCGAGGATGTGCTTGCGCCCGCCCTCGGCCTGCGCCAGCGCGACCTTCATGATCTCCTCGGAAATACCGGTGATCTTGATGTCCATTTGCAGTGACGTGATGCCCTCGGACGTACCGGCAACCTTGAAGTCCATGTCGCCCAGATGGTCCTCATCGCCCAGGATGTCCGACAGAACGGCGTAATCGTCGCCCTCCTTGATCAGACCCATGGCGATGCCCGCAACGGGTCGCAGAAGGGGAATACCGGCATCCATCATCGCAAGGGATGCTCCACACACCGTCGCCATGGACGACGAGCCATTTGACTCCGTGATCTCCGATACAACGCGGATCGTATAAGGAAAGTCTTCGCGCGAGGGCAAGGCTGCCCGCAGGGCGCGCCACGCCAGTTTGCCGTGGCCCACTTCGCGGCGTCCCGTGAAACCAACGCGTCCCGTCTCGCCCACCGAAAATGGCGGGAAGTTGTAATGCAACAGGAAGCTCTCCTTGTAGGTGCCCTGCAGCGCGTCGACGAATTGCTCGTCCTCGCCCGTCCCCAGCGTCGCCACTGCCAACGCCTGAGTTTCGCCGCGCGTGAACAGCGCGCTGCCGTGGGCGCGGGGCAACACGCCCACTTGACTCTCGATTTGCCGCACCGTTGAGAGATCGCGTCCATCGATGCGTTTGCTGGTCTTGAGAATTCCGCCGCGCACGACGCTCTTCTCCACCGCCTTGAAGGCATCGGCAATCGCCGGATCCGGCTCCTCGTCGCCCTTGGGCGTGAGCTTCTCGATCACTTTGGTTTTGATTTCAGCCACCCGGTCGCGTCGGGGATGCTTCTCGACGATCTTGTAGGCCTCGCTCAAATCTTTCTCGGCCAGCTCCCGCACCTTGGCGCCAAACTCCGACTCTTCGGCGCTCGGCAAGTCCCAGGGCTCTTTCGCCGCGCGCTCGGCCAGCTTGATGATGCCATCGATCACCGGCTGAAACTCTGAGTGACCAAACATGACGGCGCCAAGCATCACTTCTTCGGAGAGCTCCTTGGCCTCCGACTCGACCATCAGCACGGCATCCTTGGTTCCCGCGACAACCAAGTCGAGCGCGCTTTCCGGCATCTCGTCGATCATCGGGTTGAGGGCATAATTTCCATCGATATATCCGACCCGGGCCGCCGCGATCGGGCCGAGAAACGGAAGCCCCGACAGGGTCAAGGCGGCCGATGTAGCGATCAGCGCCACCATGTCTGGATCGTTTTCCATATCGTGGCTCAGCACGTTTATGATCACCTGCGTCTCGTTCTGAAAGTCTTTGACGAACAGAGGCCTGATCGGACGATCGATGAGGCGTGAGGTGAGTGTTTCCTTCTCCGAGGGCCTTCCCTCGCGTTTGAAGAACCCGCCGGGAATCTTGCCTGCGGCGTAAGTCTTTTCCTGATAATTGACGGTGAGCGGGAAGAAATCGCGTCCAGGCCGAGCTTCGCGCTCCGCCACTGCCGTCGCGAGAACCGTTGTCTCGCCATATTGCGCCAGCACGGCGCCATCTGCTTGTCGTGCGATGCGGCCTGTTTCGAGTGTCAGTGGGCGGCCGCCCAATTCGAGTTCCACTGTTTGAATATCGAACATTGTTTCGGTTTACCTATGTTTGTCTCGTGGCGCTGCCCCATGCAGCGCATCTTTCTCGGTCGTACAGTTTCTGTATTCGATGCAAGAAAACCGGGGCTTCGGGCGGCATATTCAGCCGCACCGGCCCGGNTTGTANTNGGATGCGCCCTAGCGGCGAATCCCCAACCGCTTGATCAATTCCTTATAGCGGTCGTCGTTGACGGCCCTCACATAGTCAAGCAAGCGCCGGCGTTGGCTCACCATTTTGAGCAATCCGCGGCGGGAATGATTGTCCTTTGCGTGGGTTTTAAAGTGATCGGTCAGGTTTGTGATGCGTTCAGTGAGGATCGCAACCTGCACCTCGGGCGAACCCGTGTCGCCGTCCTTGGTAGCGTATTCCTTCACAAGCTCCAGCTTGCGTTCTGGCGTTATCGACATCGGGATCTCCTGGTCGAATTGAATTAGGACAGATTGAAAACGCGAGTAGGACGCAGGGTTCCCTGCTCGACCTCGCCGAGAGCCACAAGCATTCCATTCGATGTGGCGTAGACGGGGCCCGTGATTACCGGAGCATCACGCCCTCGTATGAGGACGGCCTGCCCCCGTTTCAACCTGGCCGCGTCAGACCCGCTTATGGTCAACGCCGGGATGTCGTCCAGCGCAGTCTCCACGGGTTTGAGGACGCTTAAAAGCCCCTCGCGGCCGGCGGCACTATGGCTTATCTCCATTAGATTATCTAGCGAAATCGTGCCGTTGAGGTTGAAGGGTCCCACCCGCGTTCGGCGCAGCGCGCTGACGTGTCCAAGGCACCCCAGCGCACGTCCTAAATCACGCGCGATCGCGCGCACATAGGTTCCCTTGGCACAATCTGCCTCGAACACGGCTTGATCGCGGCCCAATTGCTCGACCAACTCGAGACGCTCGATTCGCGCCGGACGCGCCGCCAGCTCGAAGTCCTGTCCGTCGCGGGCCAGATCATAGGCGCGCGCACCATTCACCTTGACGGCCGAGAACGTTGGGGGCACCTGCATGATATCGCCCGTGAAGACGGCCAATTCCGCCTTGATTCGATCGGCCTCGGGGCGCGCCTGGCTGGTCGCCACATTGGCGCCCTCGCTGTCATCGGTTTCGGTCTCGCTGCCCCAATCGACCGTGAAGCGATAGCTTTTTTCCCCCTCCATAATGTGTGGAACTGTTTTGGTCGCCTCGCCAAGAGCAATCGGCAAAATACCCGTCGCCAACGGGTCGAGCGTGCCCGCATGCCCGGCCTTGGCAGCAGAAAAAAGCCTTTTGATTCTGGCGACTGCCTCGGTCGAGGTCATGCCTGCCGGCTTATCGAGGATCAGCCAGCCATGAACCGGCTCGCCCTTGCGTTTCCGCGCCTTCATGACTGATCCGGGCCGATGTCGCGGGCGACCTTGGGCGTGCGCAACAGGCTTCCGATGCGATCGGACTCATCGAAGGTTTCATCGAGTTTGAAACCGATCGCAGGCATGAATTTGAGCGAAACCCGTTTGGCGACTTCGCCGCGGAGGAATTTCTTGTGTCGTTCAAGCGCCGCCACGACATCGGCTTGCGATCCGCCGCCCAGCGGCATGATGAAAGCGGTCGCCTGGCGCAAGTCCGGACTGACCGTAATCTCGGAAACCGTAATAACGACACCGCTCAACGCCGGGTCCTCGACGCCAACCCGCAGAAACACGTCCGCCAACGCCTTGCGCAACAGTTCGCTCACGCGCAACTGGCGCTGACCGGGACCCTTGGCGGATCGGTTCAATCGGTCTCGTGCCATCTTGGCGCTCATCGGTTGGAGGTGTGTTGGTTTACCGGCGCAACTTCGGCTCGGGCGCGAAGCGTTCGGGCGCTAAAGGGTGCGCTCTATCTCTTCCACCTGGAAGCACTCGATCACGTCGTCGGCCCGCATGTCCTGATAGCCCTCGAAGGCCATTCCGCATTCTTGGCCCGACTGCACCGTGGCAACTTCATCCTTGAAGCGCTTGAGCGTGCTGAGCTTGCCCTCATGGATCACGACGTCGTCGCGGATCAGCCGCACGTTGGCGCCCCGCTCGACCTTACCTTCCGTGACCTGGCAGCCCGCAACCTTGCCCACTTTCGAAATGTGGAAGACCTCGAGGATCTTGGCGTTGCCGAGGAACGTCTCACGCATTGTCGGCGCCAGCAGCCCCGACATGGCCGCCTTGATGTCGTCCACCAGATCGTAGATCACTGCGTAATAGCGGATTTCCACGCCGTCGCGATCGGCAGCCGCCTTGGACTGCTTACCGGCGCGCACATTGAACCCGACCAGCGCCGCACCCGAGGCTGCCGCCAGACCCACATCGGACTCGGTGATGCCGCCGACGCCGGCGTGAATAATTCTGGCCTCCACCTCATCGGTTCCCAGCTTTTGCAGCGCGGCGACGATCGCTTCGACCGAGCCCTGCACGTCGCCCTTAACAACCAGCCGAAACTCCTGGAGTCCCGATTCACTAAGCTGGCTCATCATCTGTTCCAGGGATCCGCGGCTGCCTGCGCCCGATGCATGCATCTGGCGGCGTTTGCGGACGCGATATTCGGTGATCTCGCGGGCCCGCGACTCACTCTCCACGACGGCAAATTGGTCGCCTGCCTCCGGCGCACCGTTGAACCCCAGCACTTCCACAGGCACGGCCGGACCGGCTTCATCCACCTGTTCGCCCCTGTCGCTGATCAGCGCGCGCGTCTTACCCCACGCCGCGCCCGCAACGACGATTTCGCCAACGCGCAGCGTTCCGCGCTGGATCAATACCGTACCCACAGGGCCCCGGCCTTGTTCGAGCTTCGCCTCTACGACAACACCCTCGGCCGGCCGGTTCGGATTGGCCTTCAGCTCCAACAGCTCCGTTTGCAGCAGAATTGCTTCGAGCAGCTTGTCCAAATTGGTCTTTTCGGTCGCCGAGACTTCAACCTCGAGCACATCGCCGCTCATGCTTTCCACGACGATTTCATGTTGCAGCAACTCCGTTCGCACCCTGCTGGGGTCCGCGTCGCGCTTGTCCATTTTATTGATCGCCACAATGATCGGTACGCCGGCCGCCTTTGCGTGGTGTATGGCCTCAACCGTTTGAGGCATCACGCCGTCGTCGGCAGCAACCACCAGCACCACGATATCGGTAACTTTGGCGCCGCGGGCGCGCATGGCAGTGAATGCCTCATGGCCCGGTGTGTCGATGAAGGTGATCCTGTGTCCGCCGGTGTCGACCTGATAGGCGCCAATGTGTTGGGTGATGCCGCCGGCCTCTCCCGCCACGACATTTTCTTCACGCAAGGCATCCAGCAGCGACGTCTTGCCATGATCGACATGGCCCATGACGGTTACGATTGGGGCGCGGGTCTCCAGATCCTCGCCGGTATCGTCCTCGCCGATAAAGCCTTCCTCCACGTCTGCTTCCGAAACACGCTTGATGGTGTGGCCGAATTCTTCGACGACCAACTCGGCCGTGTCGGCATCGATCACGTCGTTGATCTTGTGCATGTCACCTTGCTTCATCAGGAACTTGATGACATCGACTGCCCGCTCCGCCATGCGGTTGGCGAGCTCCTGGATGGTGATTGCTTCGGGCACCACGACTTCGCGCTCGATTTTTGTTGCATCGCCCGGCTCGACAGTCTGGCGCTTTTGCCGCTCTTGGCGGCGGCGCAACGACGCCAGAGAGCGCTGCCGCTGTCCGTCATCGAGCGCGTTGGAAATGGTGAGCTTGCCGCGAACGCGGCGCTCCTCGTCGCGCTTGGCCGCGCTCTTTTCTTTTTTCGGTCGCGCATCGCCGCGGCGTTCGGTTTTGTCTTCAGCCGCCCGCGGGCTTTCGCTCGCAGGCCGTTCGCGTCCGGTCTCGTCAGTCTTGGCGCGCGTCGCCGCTTCGGCCTTTACGCGCTCCTCCTCGAGGCGTTTTTTCTCTTCCGCCTCGCTTTGCTCGCGCTGCTTGACTTCCGCGTCCGCTGCTGCGCGCACGGCATCTGCGCCAACGCGGTCGAGTTCTTCTGCGTCCCGCACCTTCGCTTCGGCCAGCGCCTTGGCGCGCGCATCCTTTTCCTCGTCGGAAAGTTCCCGCAGAATGGCGCTCTCGGCTTTCGCCTCTTTTGTACCTGCAGCCTTTTCGGCAGCACTCGGCGTCGCCTCTACCGCCTCGGCTTCCTTGGCCTGCTCGTCCTCTGGCGCTTGTGGCCCACCGGGCGTCTGAATCGAGCGCTTCTTCTTTTTCTCGACAAGAACCGATTTCGAGCGGCCATGGCTAAAGCTCTGCCGCACATGGCCCGCATCCACCGTACGCTTCAAGTTCAGCGTCATGGTGCGCGCGCCACGAATCGTCTTGTCACCTTCTTCTTTTGTTTCGCTCATTCTTCACCACATCCCGTTTTCGCGGGATTCGTTGATTTCCGCGCTGTCGGCACGAAACGCATCGAACCGCGCAACCGCATCAAGCAGAGCGCGCGCCGATTTAACTTCAATTACCGCAGCATGTACCACATTTGACCGGCCCAATGCCAAACTCAATTCGTCAACGTTAAAGCAACGTGCAATTCTTCCCTCGATGCCTGCTTCACCAAGGTTTTTCAGGAATTTGCCGTCGAGCTTGCGGCAACCGTCGTCGCTGGCATCGCTCCCGTGCAAAAGCCCGGCGACATGGTCGCTCTCCAGCGCCCGCTCTACTTTGGAAAATCCGGCGACCACCGCGCTTGCCTTATTGGCCAGGCTCAACCGCGCCAACGCATCCTGTTTCAACAAATCCTCTACCATCTGGCTCAGTTGCGGATCGACCTTGACCTGGCGCTTGAAGGCGCGCGCGAAATACCCCTTCTGCACGGCTCGCTCGAGAACGTCTCGCCTGCAGACCACCCAAACACCTCGGCCCGGTAGACGCCGCTTGAGATCGGGGACAACCGTTTCATCTGGACCGACCACAAACCGGATCAGATCCGAAAGCGGGCGCTGCTCGCCGCTGACAACGCATTTACGCTCGGGCCCGCCCGCCGTCTTGCCGTCTCTCGGCGCCGGTTCCTTCAAGCGCGCATTCACCGCTTAGCA
>JGI24023J19991_10000214_pt1 | contig 42994 bp, 38 predicted proteins | sample Cruoilmetagenom1_FD_19991 | JGI IMG/M metagenome (IMG submission 19991)
AATATATCCGTCAACTGTAATTTTCAGATTAGCACTTGGGATATTAGCTGTAAAACCTAAAGTCCCTCCAAATGAAGTTTCTTCTTTCAATTCTTCGATGCCTAAAACCCTCGCTACTCTTGAAGTATTAGGGAATACACCTACTTCAAAAGGAATACCATCCACGAACAACGTAGAAGTAGAATTAAAATGTATTTGGTGTAATGATGGGGCACGGAAACCTGTTTGTAATCCCGCACGGATATTAAAATTCTCACCAGCCTTTATTCTTGTAGATAGTTTACCATTAAAAGTGCCTCCAAAGTCAGAATAGTTTTCATACCTCGCTGCTGCAGCAACTAAAAAAGACTCGCTAACATCTGCTTCTACATCAACATAGGCAGCAATAGAATTTCTAAATTCATTTAATTCGTTATCAGGTCTGAATCCGGGAAATACTTGAATACCACCAGGTCTTGCCCTATCAAAGAAATCCACCGGAACTTCAGAATCAGGATTAGTAGGATCATGAACATTACCAAGCGTATTGAATTGCGCATAAGACACTTCGCTTCCAGCAATTATTTCATAATTTTCTACCCTATACTCAGCTCCAAAAGCAAAATTCAAACCAGACATTACATCCTCAAAAAATTGGCTCACATCAAAATTAATTGTATTTTCTGTATAGGCAAACCCACCGGCATTCGCTTCAAATGGAGAAGCTTTACCTAAGGACGCATTGAAAGAATTTCTAATATTAAAATTAAAAGAGTTTTTACCGTATGTATTACTAAAATCTACATCCCAATCCCCTAATTTACCTTTAATACCTACAGCCAATGACTTATCAATAATACTCGAGTGAATCTGAGGCAAAAAACCATTGGGATACGCTGGTGTAAATGTTCTATTCTGATTAGGCAATCTGTAAAAACCAGTGGCGTTACCATCTCTAAATCCTAAGCCTCCAAAAGCATAGATTTCTGCCTCTTCACTAACCGGGATAGCCATATTGGCAAAAAATTGTGCATTTCGTAATTCAGATTGCCCTACATTCATATTAAAATCGCTTCTCTGTAAACTTCTAGCAGCCAATTCAGCTTCAGTAACATCAGCCCCTAAAATGTCCTGTAAGTCTTCACTTGTTTCACTTCCTGTTAAACTAATACCCGCTGCTCCGGCAAACTGAAAAATGTCATCAAGGTCATCATCCAACAATAACGAAGTATCATAACCCGTAGCGGCAGCTACACGTTCAATAGAATTATAAGCATTAAATATTGAACCTTCCCATTCTAACATTCTATTTGTTCTCCCTCTGAAATCAAAAGAGCCAGTAAAGTTGATAAAACCTCCATTATCTCCAATGGGTAATCCATAGTTTAAAGATAATGCTAGTCTTTCACCATCAGTTACAGTATCACTTAATCCTGCAATAGTATCTTCATTTTTAGTAAAATTAGCACCCGTTTGCATAACAACACTCAAATCAGTACTTTTCTTCAAAACGATATTAATAACTCCCGCAATTGCATCAGAACCATATTGAGCAGCAGCACCATCACGTAATATTTCAATTCTATCAATTGCATGTGAAGGTATTGCATTCATATCGGTACCTACTGAACCTCGACCAAATGTACCATTTACATTTACTAATGAGGTTTTATGGCGTCTTTTACCATTTATTAATACCAATACCTGGTCTGGTCCTAAACCTCTTAAAGAAGCCGGATCAATATGATCAGTACCATCAGAAATAGTCTGTGTATTAGAAGTAAATGATGGGGCTGCATAATTTAAGATATCATTTACTGATACTTGTGGTGCAGCTGCTGTCAACTCTTTCACATCCAATACATCAACAGGCACTGGTGTGTCAGTTGCCGTTCTATTTGGATTTCTTGTACCTATAACTACAACCTCCTGAAGTTCAACACCTGATTTCATAATAACGTTAACAGTTGCAGAACCATTCATAGCTATTTCTTGAGCTTCAAAACCGACAAAAGAAAATACCAACACATCTCCATTAGTAACCTGAAGCGTATATTTTCCATCAAAATCGGTTGATGTTCCTGTAGTTGTCCCTTTAATAATTACCGAAACTCCCGGTAAAGGTTGGTTACTATTATCAGTTACAGTACCACTAACCTCATATGATTGAGCGAATGCCGAAATTGATAACAATAATGCTAAAAATAAGAAAATTTTTGTTTTCATAATATGTTTAATTTAGAGTTAGTATAGTCATAAATTTATAACAAGGTATAACATTATGACAACAATTAAGTAATATTTGTTACATTCTATAAAATTTTCTAAATTAACAAAGAAGTTTAAAAGTGCTGATTATCAGTTGATTTTCATTCATTTCTGGCGATCAAAAGCGTATAGTTATTACTAAAAAGCTACTTTTTTAGGATATTTTTTTCTTTTTCCTAAACATAAAGAACAATCCAATCAATACAAGCGGAATACTCAATAATTGACCCGTATTTAGATTTATACTAAACCAAGTTTCTATACCCCCTTGCCATTCCTTATAAAATTCTACGAGAAATCGAATAGACCATAGCATGACCATAAAAACTCCAAAAAGATACCCTAATTTTTGTTTTTTATCTGTTTTCCAGTAAATAAACCACAATACTAAAAAAGTTATTAAATAGCCCAGAGCTTCATAGATCTGTGTAGGATACCTATTAGGGACATCCGCTAATATATCCTTATAGCGAGAACTATTTGCAATTAGATCATAGGCCCTATTTACACTTTTAGCTCCTGTAATGCTCATAGCTTTGTATTGGCTAATATCATTTCGTATGAACTTAAAGCCAAAATCGGTACCTGTAGCTTTCCCAACAATTTCCGAATTGAATAAATTACCAAATCGCACAAACATCGCTCCTAAAGCCGAAGGAATTACCACTCTGTCCAATACCCAGAGTAATGGTTTTTTTATTACTTTTTTACTGTAAATAAACATCGCTAAAATAATTCCTATAGCCGCTCCATGACTCGCTAAACCTTGAAAACCTGTATATTCAAAAGGATTTAATTTAAATGGTAAAAAAACCTCCGCTATGGTATAATCTTCTTCATAGAATAAATAATGCCCTACCCTGGCCCCAATTAACATAGCAATCACTGTATATATAAAAAGTGAATCGAGTTTATCAAGAGAAATAGCATCCTTTTTAAAAATATGTTTCATGATTTGTAAGCCTATTACAAATGCCAATACATACATTAAGCTATAATACTTTATAGGAAAAGAGCCGATCTTAAACAGGTCAGGATTAAAATTCCAATCAATAGATAGTAAAATATTCATATTTCGAATTTGAGATTGTAAATATATAAATTAAAGATTCTTCGTTATGCTCAGAATGACAATTAGTTTTCCTTTTTATGTTTATGAGGTTCTGGAACGGGGTCGTAACCTTTACCTCCCCAGGGATGACAACTACCTATCCTTTTAATGGCTAACCAACCTCCTTTAAATAAACCATGTTTTTGTAATGCTTCTATTGTATAATGCGAGCACGTTGGCGTATATCTACAACTTGATGGTAAATATGGAGAAATCGTCGCTTGGTAGAAGCGAACCAGTAAAATAAATGGATATGTAAGAATTTGTTTAATCGTGGATTTGTTTATTCGTTAATAAAGACCCTGCAGTTACCGTTTTGAATAAAATCATCCTAGTGTGCTTCAAATAGTCTCTGACTAGTTTACAGAAAACGTTGTACCATCTTTTCCATCTTTTAATTGAATACCACGTTCAAGCAATTCATCTCTAATTTTATCAGACAAAGACCAATCCTTATTCGCTCTAGCTTCATTACGCATTTCTATTAGCATGTCTATTACCTTAGACAGGATATCACTACTATCTGTAGCGGTTACATCTTCCAAACCTAATATATCAAAAACAAAAGCTTTTAATGTAATTTTAAACTCTTCCAGATCATCTGGAGTTAATGATTCTTTATTTTCTTTTAGCAAATTGATATACTTAACTCCGTCAAATAAATGTGCAATTAAAACCGGACTATTAAAATCGTCATTCATGGCATCATAACAGCTTTGTTTCCATCTTTTAATATCAACAGTTGAAGCGTTACGTGGTGTCAATTTATCTAATAAATCAACCGCATGCATTAATCTATAATATCCTTTTTCAGAAGCCAAGAGTGCAGCATCCGAAAAATCCAATATACTTCTATAGTTTGCTTGTAACATAAAAAAGCGTACTACAGATGGTGCATATGCTTTACTAAGATGCTTACTTTCTCCTGTAAAAAAATCGTTAGGTAAAATATAGTTTCCTGTAGACTTTGCCATTTTTTGACCGTTTAATGTAAGCATATTCGTATGCATCCAATACTTTACCGGCATTTTATGATTAGAAGCTTTTGCCTGGGCAATTTCACATTCATGGTGCGGAAATTTCAAATCCATTCCCCCACCATGAATATCAAATTGTTCTCCCAAATATTTAGTACTCATGGCAGTACATTCCAGATGCCATCCTGGAAAACCATCACTCCAAGGTGAGGGCCAACGCATAATATGTTCTGGTTGTGCTTTTTTCCACAAAGCAAAATCTTGAGGATTCTTCTTTTCTGATTGTCCGTCAAGTTCTCGCGTATTATGGATGGAATCTTCTATATTTCTTCCACTGAGGATACCATAATGTTCCTTTTCGTTATATTTCAATACATCAAAATAAACGGATCCATTGATCTCATACGCCAACCCTTCATCAATAATCTTTTTTATTATTTCAATTTGTTCTATGATATGACCTGTAGCAGTAGGTTCAATGCTTGGTGGTAAAAAATTAAACAGATTTAATACATTGTGAAAATCTACCGTATACCGCTGTACGACTTCCATAGGTTCAATTTCCTCCAAACGGGCTTTTTTGGCTATTCTATCCTCACCGGCATCAGCATCATTTTCCAAATGGCCGGCATCAGTAATGTTGCGAACATAGCGTACTTTATATCCCAAATGCCTGAAATACCTGTATATCAAATCAAAAGACATAAAGGTTCTAACATTCCCTAAATGTACATTACTATAAACAGTTGGCCCACAAACATACATGCCAATAGACCCTTTGGTCAATGGCTTAAAATCTTCTTTATTATTGGAAAGTGAATTATAAATTTTTAGCTGATGCTGTTTGTAAAGCCCCATGTATTGTTCATTATTTTGAGGTCATAAAGGTAACAACTATTTAGAAAGAAAAAAACCACTAAAATTTAAATATTTTAGCGGCTCATCATAAACTTAACTGAATCTATTTAATTAGGAAAACTCATCGACCCATACCTGACATTCATATTAAATTTCGCCTCTTTAGGGGCCATAATTTTAATTATTCTCTTAATCTTTATCTTCTCCCTATCTATTAAAATATTTTTGATTTCAACACGTTTTTTAGCAAGTTCTTCTCTACGTTTTTCTTGAACTTCTCTTCGAACTTTTGCCATCTCTTTTCGTTCTTCGGCTCGTTCTTTTAATGCCTGCTCTCTTATTTTCATTGTTTCTTTACGATGTTCCGCATATTTCTTTAATGCTTTTTTTCTTTCCTCTTGTGCAGCTTTTAATTCTTCTTTTAGTTTTGCTGAATGCTCCTTTATTCGAACCGAATTTTCTTTCAATTCAACACGCATTTTTCCTAAATTTTTTTTCATCTCCTCTTGCCATTCTTTTAAATAATTTTCATCATTCTTATATTTTTCATAATCGAATGATAGAGAATCAAAGGAAAGGTCAAATTCTTGAATTTCCGGAACGACTATGACTTGGAAATTTGACATATCTGGTAAAACAATAGGAAAAGAATCTAGTATTGCCAAGTTACCAACAGAAACCTCAGGGAGAATAAAATCGATTTCCTCATTAATTTCCGGTAATTCAAATGCAATTGATTCATTTAAATTATGGGGAAGTTCAACGAACAATCGATTAGACTTCGATGTAACATCTATTTCATTATCATTACCCATCGCCTTAAACTTCCAATTTTTAATAATTTCTTCAGCTTTTTCTTTTGAAGCACCTTCTATTTCTATGGTTGCCTCAATGGTAACTTTATTTTTATTCCATGTTTCTATTTCAATATCGGTATGCCGGGTATTTACGTCAATCACAACATCATTATTCACTTTAAATTCTTGCGTATATTTTTTATCGAATTTTTGCGCATGCAGCATAGTACCAAAAAGTAACAGCGCAATGCATATGATTTTATATAGTTGTCGTTTCATTATTAATAGTTTTAGGTGTTTTTAACTCTTGAATTGTATCTTTTAGCTCTAATAGAAGCTGCAATCGCAACTGTAAATTCGTTATTAAGGCATTGATGGTCTTTTCATTTATTTCTTTTTCTGTTAAATTTTTACTTAATTGTTTGTATTGCTCAGTCAACTCATTTATTTTCTTTAAATAGGTATCCAGAACAATTTTACTTTCGGGTGTTGGCTCTAAATTGGCCATTTCATAATTAATGGCGGTTAAATAATAGTTCTCAATTTGTTTCATTTCTGGTGAAACGCTGCCCAAGTCGACAACTTTCTCATCACCATCCGTTTGCTGAATAGTATCTTTAGGTATAAAAAAGTAACCTAAACTCAATAATAAAGCTACTGTTGCGGCAATTTTTAAGAACCGGTAATTTTTCATTTTTGGTCGGTGAAGTTGTACCAATCGATCTTCAAATCTCTCTCTATGATTACTTGATAATTTTAAAGAATCATTAGACTCTTCTTTTAAAATTTCTCTTATATCTTTAGGCATAATTGTATTGTTTTAGCAATTCTTTTAATTTGTTTTTCCCTCTGAATACTTGTGACCTGGATGAGACTTCGGTAATATGTAATATTTGCGAAATTTCCTGATGATCATAACCTTCTAACAGAAACAGTTTTAATGCTATTTTATATTTATCCGGTAGCTGTTCGATAGTTTCATGTATTTGTCCTACTGTTACAGTATTTTCTACTTTCCAGTCATCTTCATCTGTAATGCCTGTATGTTCATCATCTATGGAAACAATTCTTAATTTTCTTTTTTTCAACCAATCCAAACACCGATTAATGACAATTTTTTTTAACCAGGCACCGAATGAAACTTTACCATCAAAGTCATTAATTTTTTGAAATGCTTTTATAAAAGCTTCTTGCATCATATCTTCAGCAACATCTTGTCGTTTCACAAAATTGAATGCCGTTGTATACATGGCATGGCAATATCTATCGTACAATTCAAGTTGTGCTTTAGGATCGTTCTGCTTGCATTTATTAATTAAACTAGCTTGCAAGGATTTGGCTTGGATCATTCTATTTTGTTAATCTATTATAAATACGACTAAAAAATTTGAGTGTTGCACTTTTCTCTAAATAATTATCATAAATTTACAATTATTATCACTTTGTGAATATGGGTAAAAAAAATAAACACAAGAGCGCGCTTGATGAAGTTAAAGGCATAAAACAACCTAAGTCTGTTCAGAAAATAAAATTAAATAAAGTTCAGTTTCCATCGGTAGAGAAATTTGTTGATCGTATTTGTGAGGGTGATATTACGTATTTGAGCAGAGCAATTACCTTAGTAGAGAGCACTAATATAAAGCATCAAAAACAGGCCTCAGAAATACTATCTGCCTGTTTACCACATGCAAATAATTCAATTCGAATTGGCATTACAGGAGTTCCTGGTGTTGGTAAAAGTACTTTTATTGAAGTCTTTGGTACCTATTTAACAAAACAAGGCAAAAAAGTTGCAGTATTGGCAATTGACCCCAGTAGTTCAATACACAAAGGAAGTATTTTAGGCGATAAAACGAGAATGGAGCAACTGGTAAAAGACAAAAACGCCTATATCCGCCCTTCTCCTTCAGGTGATTCTTTAGGAGGTGTTGCCAGAAAAACACGTGAAACTATTATTTTATGCGAAGCTGCGGGCTTTGACACTATTATTATTGAAACTGTAGGTGTTGGGCAATCAGAAATTGCCGTTCACTCAATGGTAGATTTCTTTTTATTATTGAAATTGGCCGGTGCAGGGGATGAATTACAAGGTATCAAACGTGGTATTATTGAAATGGCAGATGCTATTGTTATTAATAAAGCCGATGGGGCGAATATAAAACGGGCAAAGCTTGCTCAAACCGAATTTAATAGAGCCTTGCATTTATATCCGCTTAAAAAAAGTACCTGGCAACCTAAAGTTGCTATTTGCAGCGCTATTGAAAATACCGGAATTGATATCGTTTGGGAACTAATTGAAACTTATATTGATCTTACTAAAAATACGGCTTACTTTGAAGAACAGCGAAATGAACAAAATAAGTTTTGGGTACTTGAAACGATAAATGAGCAATTAAAAAATAATTTCTACAATAATTCTGAAGTAAAAAAAGTATTACTACAGGTATTACAACGGGTTCAACATCATGAACTCACTCCCTTTGAAGCTGCTAAAAAAGTATTAATCAAGTACGGTGAAAAAAGAGAAAATTATTGATTTTTATCCTTACCTTTGATCAACTCTTTTAATTCAAATACATACATGAAAAGCACTTCTTATGTTACATTTATTTTAATTATTTTCTTCATATTCAAATCTATTTCTTTTTATGGTCAGGCAGATCCAAATCAAAAAAGCTATTATAAATGGTTTGATAATATAATGGGGGTCGGTAATATAGGGCTTTATGATGGGGTGGAATATAGGGAAGAATATAGAACAATTAATGATAGTCATCAATTCTACTTATCCTCAAAATTCATATTTGGAAATATGGTATATGATGGACAACCCTATTATGATGTTGAGATGAAATATAATATTTTTAATGATGCCGTAATCGTCAAAATTCCTGATTTATATGGACATATAGCTATTCAGTTAATAAGTGAAAAAATAGAGAGCTTTTCGATAAATAATCTCCTTTTCATTAGACTATCTCCTGAAGATAAAGAAACAATTTCTAAAGACAATTCAGGTTTTTATGAAATCTCTTTTCAAAGTAATCATTTAACCCTTTTGAAAAAGCACATAAAGATCAAAAAGGCAATGGTAGATAAAGAATTTCTTTACCATACATTTAAGGATAAAAATGAACATTTTATCTATGCAAATAATAGTTTCCATAAAATAAAATCGAAAAAAGATGTACTGAAATTATTCCCTGCACAAAAGAAAAGTATTAGTGCTTTTTATAATTTCAATCGAAAAATATTCAAATTAAATATAGATCAATTCATGATACGTCTAGCGAAACACATAAACGATTTAATGAATAATAATACAACTGCACCTTAATGAAAAAATTATTACTCTTACCACTATTATTCTTGTGTTTTCATTTTATATATGCTCAAAAAGCCACTGAAAAAATCTCCTTGAATTATGAAAATTTAAGTAAAGTTGAAGTCATTGAGCGCATTGAAGAACTTACAAATTATCGTTTTTATTTTGTGAAGGATTGGTTAGATGATTCTCTTATTTCGGGTCGGTATAAAAATGTACATCTAAACAATATACTTGATGCTATTTTTAAAAATACCGTTATTAATTATTACGTTTCTCCTGATAATAAAATTATTTTAACCCGGAGTGTTTTAATTTACGACACACTGCCAAAAGATTTTTTCGGAATTACTAAACCAGAAATTGTTCAAGATGACGAAGAAGCTGAACCCATACTTTTTACAGAAGATATCTCTTCCAAAAATTCTCCTGTAGAAACTATTAGGATAGGTAAAGAGAGAAAAAATTCAAAACAAAAAAGCTATACGCTTTCTGGCTATGTAAAAAATAGTTTAACAGGCAAACCCATACCGAATTTAGCAGTAATTGTTAGAAATAAGAACATAAATACCGTTACTGATAGTAATGGTTTTTATACCATTAACTTACCTCCCGGAATAAATTTTATTGAAACAAAGTCAATTGGCATCATAGATTCAAACAAGAAAGTAATTATTTATGGTAATGGGACATTACATTTTAATTTAAAGGAAAGTGCAGAAATTTTGGATGAAGTAATTATTGAAGCTGACAAGGATAAAAATATTAAAGAAGCCGCAACAGGTATAACTCAGATAAAAGTTGAAACAATAAAAAACATACCATTGGTATTAGGTGAGCGAGATATTTTAAAAGTAGCTATTTCATTACCCGGAATAACCACAGCGGGAGAAGGATCTTCAGGGTACAACGTAAGAGGGGGCAAAACAGATCAAAATTTAATGCTTTTGGATAACGGTGTTCTTTATAACCCATCTCATTTCTTTGGTATTTTTTCAGCTTTAAATCCTTTCACTTCTGGTGATGTTAATATATACAAAGGAAGTATCCCTGCCGAATATGGTGGCAGATTGTCTTCGGTATTTGACATCAATACTAAAAATGGAAATAATCAGGAATTTTCGGGAGAGGCTTCTATTGGCCCGGTGACTAGTAACATTACTTTAGAAGTCCCTATTGTTAAAGATAAATCTGCTCTATTAGTTGGGGCTAGGGGAACCTATTCTGACTGGATTCTAAAATCTTTAGATGATGAATCATTAAAAAACAGTAGTGCTTCATTCTATGATGTTGTGGCTAAATTCAACCATGAAATAAATGATAACAATACTATAGAAGCTACTGGATATTTTAGTAGGGATGCTTTTAGTATTACCTCTGATTCTCTTTATAATTACAGTAACAGATTAATGTCTTTAAAATGGAATCATCACTTTAATGATAAAAATCAAGGAAGTTTAATTTTGGCTAATAGTGAGTATCAATTTAATATTGAGTTTGATGGTAAAACGAATAATGATTTCGATTTAGGTTATAAAATAAATGAAACTGAGTTAAAGCTGAAGATGAGATCACAATTTAGTGATAAGCATAAAGTTAATTATGGTATTTCGAGTAAATTATATGTTGTTGATCCAGGAAATAAATCAGCAAGAGGGCCAGAATCAATTGTTGAATCTATAACAATTCCAAAAGAAAAGGCATTAGAATCTGCATTATTTATTTCAGACAATTTCGAAATTAGTAAAAAACTCTCACTGAATTTAGGTCTTCGCTACTCATTATATGCTTCACTTGGTGAAGCTTCACAAAGGGTTTATATTGAAGGTCTGCCAAGAAATGAAGCAACTCTTATTGATACCCTAAACTTTGATAAAAATGAAGTCATTGAAACGTATGGAGGCCCTGAAGTACGGTTCTCTGCCAGGTACTTTATATCGCCTAGTTTCTCTCTTAAGGCAGGTTATAACAATGCCTATCAATATATTCATACTTTATCAAATAATACGACAGTATCTCCTACAGATACTTGGAAGCTGTCAGACTTAAACATACAACCCCAACAAGCCAGTCAATATTCATTTGGCTTATACAAAAATTTTGATGGCAATACCTATGAATTGAGCCTTGAGGGATATTATAAAGAATTAAAAAATATTCTTGATTATAAAATTGGAGCTGACCTATTGATCAATGAATCAATAGAAGCTGAAGTTTTACAGGGAAAAGGGAAAGCCTATGGAATTGAATTTTTAGTAAAGAAAACAAAAGGAAAACTCAATGGTTGGTTAGGGTATACCTATTCACGTTCTTTGCTCAAATTGGATAGTGAATTTAGTGAAGAGAGAGTGAATAACGGAAAGTTTTTTCCTTCTAATTTTGATAAACCACATGATGTAAGTTTGGTTGCAAATTATAAATTAACCAAGCGTTTCAGCCTCTCGGCGAACTTTGCCTATCAAACCGGTAGGCCAGTTACTTTCCCTGTTGGCAGCTTTACTTTTAATGGTGCTGAGCGCGTACTATATAGCGATCGGAATAAATTTAGAATTCCAGATTATTATCGATTTGATATTGGTCTTAACATAGAAGGAAATCACAAAATTAAAAAGTTTGCTCATAGTTTTTGGAATATATCCATTTATAATGTTTTAGGTAGAAACAATCCGTATTCTGTATTTTTTGTGACAGAAAACGGGAAAATTAAAGCATATCAAAGTTCCATATTTTCAATACCTATACCGACTATCACTTATAATTTTAAATTTTAATTCACTGAATGTTACAAAATTTTTGATGTGAAAATCATAAAAAAACAATATATAATTTGTTTAGCAATAATTACTGTTTATACCGGTAGTTGTGTTGAACCATTTGAAATTGAAACCATGACTTTTGAGGATGCTTTGGTTATAGAAGCCACTATTACTAATGAACTCAAATATCAGAATATTAATTTAACCAGAACATTTGAATTTGAAGAGGATGGCCCTTCAGCAGAGACTAACGCAACTGTAAAAATTGTTGATGACGTTCAAAATATTTATAATTTTGAGGAAACTACACCGGGTAAATATATTTCCACATCTGTATTTAGTGCAGTATCAAATAGAACTTATCAATTAACTATAAATACCAGTAATGGAAGAGTTTATACCTCACAACCAATTCAATTAACTCAGATTACACAAATTAGTGATATTGTCGCCCTAAGGAATACTGATGACATAGATAGAGTATCTATATATGTAAACAGTTTTGATCCTTCAGGAAATTCCAGGTATTATCGGTATGAATATGAAGAAACTTATATAATTGTTCCTCCTTTTTTTTCTCCACTGGATGTAATAATATTATCAGATGTTCCGCCATTTACGGTAAATACTTCAGTAACTACTGCGCCAAGAGCTCAGGAAGAACGTTTTTGTTTTAATACACTATTTAATAATAATATTATACAAACTCAAACCACTAGTTTATTTGAAGATCGAGTTTCTCAATTTCCTATACATTCTATATCTAGAAATAATCCTATTCTAAGAGATAGATATAGCATTCTTGTTAAGCAATATGTGCAATCATTAGAGGCATTTACTTATTACAAAGTGTTAAATGAGTTATCAGGCAGTGAAAGTATATTATCTCAAAATCAACCTGGTTTTATTAATGGAAATCTAACTTCTATTGATAATCCTGATGAAAAAGTATTGGGTTTTTTCGAAATTGCTTCTGTATCTTCAAAAAGATTATTCTTTAATTATAGAGATATATTCCCTGACGGAAATCGACCTTTTTATTTTGCAAAATGTGGAACTGAAGATCTTGAATCACCCTTACTTGTAGATGAAAATGACCCAAATATTTCCCCACTTATAAATAAGATTATATCTGATACGATAAAACATTTTGAGACAAATTTTGATTTTTTCGGTGAAATAGATGAGAAACAACCTTATAGAATGACCAACAGAGCCTGTGGAGACTGTACAGTGTTTGGAACTAATATAAAACCTGATTTTTGGGTAGACTAAAATAATTTATCTGATAGAATGAAAAAAATACTTATCTTATTAATTACAATGTTTTTTAGCGTTAATTTGGTTATAAACGGCCAAACTACCATAGAGCATAACAACTTAATTATACTCAATAATATGCTACAAGAAAAAATACTTGTTTGTCACAATACTTCATTTTTGGTTACAGGAGAGTATTTATATTATAAAGTTTATTGTTTAAATGTAGAAACCGGCACTCGGATAATTTTTGGTTTATGAAAATCGTAAAAAAACAATATATAATTTGGATAATGATAATTAGTGTCTTTACCGGTAGTTGTGTTGAGCCATTTGAAATAAAAACCATAACTTTTGAAGATGCTTTGGTTATCGAAGCCACTATTACTAATGAGCTGAAACATCAAGAGATTAATTTAACCAGGACATTTCAATTTGAGGAGGATGGTCCTTCTAATGAAAGTAATGCAAGAGTACGTGTTGTAGATGATGTGCAAAATATTTATGACTTTGAAGAGAGCACTCCTGGAAAATATCTTTCTATTTTAGAATTTAGTGCGCAACCCGATATAAATTATGTATTAGAAATAACAACAACTAATGGCAGATCTTATTCTTCTCAACCTACCAAACTTACTGGTATTACTCAAATAGAGAATGTTTCTGCATCAAGAGAGATCAGTGATGATGGTGATATAGGTTTGTCTATCTTTGTTGATAGTTTTGATCCTTCAGGAAATTCCAGATACTATCGCTATGAATATGAAGAAACTTATAAGATTATTCCTCTTTTTTGGTCTCGTTTAGATGCGATTATAATATCTGATGTTCCACCATTTGAAGTAGGTACAACTCCAAGAACAAAAGAAGAACGTATTTGTTTTAATACTCTATTCAATAATGAAATTATACAAACTCAGACGAATAATTTACTAGAGGATAGAGTTTCTCAATTTCCAATACAATTTGTATCTAAAGATAACCCTATCTTGAGAGAAAGATATAGCATTCTGGTTACGCAATATGTACAATCTTTAGAGGCATTTACCTATTACAAAATATTAAATGAGTTATCAGGCAGTGAAAGTATCTTATCTCAAAATCAACCCGGTTTTATAAATGGGAACGTTTCTTCAATGGATGATCCTGATGAAAAAGTACTGGGATTTTTTGAAATTGCTTCTGTATCTTCAAAAAGAATATTCATTAATTTTCGAGATATATTTCCAGGTGAAAATCGCCCTTTTTATTTTTTTAAATGTAATTTTAAAGCACCATTACTTGTTAACCCCGAACGCCCTAATTCTTCACCTTTAATAGATCTGATTAAGACCAATTCATATAAATTTTTTGACATTAATTTAGAGCGAACTGACGCCCTACCTGGACGTTATTTAATGGTGGAAAATCCGTGTGGGGATTGTACTGAACTTGGAACTAATATAAAACCTGATTTTTGGGTAGACTAAAATAATTAATCCTACAGAATGAAAAAAATAGTGATCTTATTAATTGCAATGTTTTTTAGTGTTAATTTGGTTATAAACAGCCAAACTATTATAAAGAATAACGACATACCTATCCCTACTAATATACCACATGAAAAAATATTTATTCATCACAATACTTCATTTTTACTTACGGGAGAATATTTATATTATAAAGTTTATTGTTTAAATGTAGAAACCGGCACATTGAGCAATATTAGTAAAATTGCTTATGTTGAGCTTGTAGGGATTGATAAATCCTCTTTTTTTAAACATAAAATAAGATTAGAATCTGGTTTAGGGCAAGGAGATTTTTTTATACCTGCATCATTACCTTCTGGAAATTATAAACTCATTGCTTATACACAATGGATGCGAAATGGAGGAAAAAATCGTTTTTTTCAGGATGATATCAGTATTGTAAATCCATTTCAAGAAAATCAAAAGGCAATTCTCGAAGTAAATGAGCTGACGGATACACTCCAGGTAATTAGTGACAAAGCTGATGTTGACAATGCCATTTTTAGTAGTGATTTTGTCAATTTGAAATTAGATACCAACTCGTTTACAAATAGAGAAAAAGTTTCATTAACGGTAAATAGCTTAAAGGATGAAAGATCATTTGGGAATTTTTCCATTTCTGTTAGAAAAATCGACCCCATAAAAATCCCCACCAGGCTTACAACAAATACATACATGTCTTTGTACGCTAAAAAGCTCGAACCTTTAAAAAACAATGGCACTTTTTATTTACCTGAATTAAGGGGTGAAATACTTTCTGGTAAAGTTCTTTTTAGAGACACTGAATCGCCGGCATCAAAGATAAGAGTAGCTCTTTCTATACCAGGTAAAGAATACCTATCTAAAATGGCAAGCACTAATGATTCAGGCATATTTTTCTTTAATTTAGATAAGGAATATATAAATGATAACGCTACTATTCAGGTCGTGAACAACAAAAGGGAAAACTTCAAAATTAGCATGAATCATCATGAATCTATAGATTACGGAAATTTAGTATTCAATGATTTCAAGATAACTCCCAAAATGAAAGATTTCATACTTCAACAAAGCATTAACAATCAAATTGAAAATGCTTATTTTAGTGTAAAACCGCATAGCATTGACACCACTCAACCCCTAATTCCTTTTTATAAGGCCCGGGCTAAAGAATATCTATTGGATGATTATACAAGATTCCCTTCAATTAAAGAAACAGTTGTTGAAGTTATTGAAAATGTTTCGATCCGGCAAAAAAAGGGCACTTCTGTTTTTCATGTTAAAGGATATGTACCGCGTAATGAGTCTGAGCCTTTGGTTCTTATTGATGGAAATATAATTCAAAACCATGATGATGTTATTGCTTACAACGCAAGAAAAGTAAAAAAAATAGGCTTTGTCAGGGATAATTATCTATATGGTTCTCAACTATTTGAGGGTATCGTTTATTTGGAAACCTTTGAAGGTGCTTATAAAAATAATATATCAAACGACCATATTAAAAATATAAAATTGTTCAAACCTTCAATAACAAAAAAATACTTTAATCAAATTTATGATGCAGACAATAGACTCGATAGAATTCCTGATTATAGAAGCCAATTACTTTGGGAACCAAATCTCAATCTAAATAAAAAAACACAAATACTTTCTTTTTTCACTTCAGATAATGATGGTGATTATGAAATTTGCATAGAAGGTTTCACCAAAGAGGGCAAACCTATTTCGTTAAAAGAAATAATACATGTTAAATAAATTAAACTTTTAATTTATTGGCGTGTATCAACTATTTCCATCTCAAAAATTAAATCTGTATTTGGAGGAATTCCCCGATTGCCTTGAGAACCATAACCTAAATGTGCGGGAATGAATAGCATAGCCTTATCCCCATAGTTCATATTGAGCATTGCTTCCTTAAATCCCGGTACTAGTGTAGCCTCCTCACTATATACCATAGAGAAAGGATTATATCCACCCATAGATTCAGTGCGTTGATCATACTTACCAAATTTTTCAGCCCTTTCTATAAGACTAGTAGCAATCATACTACCTTCAGTAAAAAAAAGTGTGTAATTTATTTTTACTTGAGTCCCCAATTTAGGTTTTATACCACTACCTTCTTCAGTAATAAACATCTTCAAACCAGAAGGAAATTCTTTGGCCTTTGTTTTATTTTCCTCTACTGTTTTTAAAAACTCTATTTTAGCTTTTCGTACTTTCTCGAATCTTTCTTTTGCCTCTTCCTCCAATTTTTTAAAATAATCACCAAATACTTTATGAGCTTTAAATTTTTTTGCTTCCTTGCCTACCCTAATAATTTTAATAGTATTCATTACATCATCTTTAGCAATGCTATCAACAACACTTTGTCCTTCAATTACATGGCCAAAAACTGTATGGCGTCCGTCTAAATTTTGTGTTGCTCTATGCGTGATAAAAAATTGACTTCCATTAGTGGTTGGCCCTGAATTTGCCATAGATAAGATACCCGCTCTATCATGAGGCAACAATAAATTGGCATCATCATCTGTGGGAAATTCATCCTCAAATTCATATCCGGGGCCACCTTTACCATTACCCATCGGGTCACCTCCCTGAATTATAAAATTTTCGACTACCCTATGAAATTTTAAGCCATCATAGAACGGTTTCCCTTTATACTTTTCAGAAACATATATATTGCTACCTTCGGCTAGGGACACAAAATTTGCTGCCGTAATAGGTGTATCTTCATATGTTAAAGTTAGTAAAATACTGCCTTTATCTGTCTGAATATCAGCGTACAATCCATCTTTTAAATTTGGATAACTTGTAGATTTACAGGAACCTATTAGTATCGCAATAAATAAAACAAGAATTTTTATTACTCTTACAATCTTCATCTCTTAATCTTTTATTCAACTATTATTTTTTTCAATTTGACCGTATATATTAGGGGTTGATTTGATCCAATCTTTTGATATCCAGAATATCCATAAGCCTTATGTGAAGGAAATAAAAAAGTAATCACTTCGTTCTCTTTCATTAATTTTAATCCATCTTGTAATCCAGTAATCAATTCTTGTTTATCTACTATATATCTTCGCTCTCCCAGATCATCCTCAGTATATAAAACTCGTCCGTTGATATCCTCAATAGAATAGCTATAAATTATTTCGTCTCCTCTAATTGGAAATCTAGTCGAAACAGAATCTTTATTAACGTAGTAATACCAAAATCCGTTAGCAGAACTTATATAATCATGTGTAGAATCATTTTTCATTAATTCTAAAAAAGCTGATTCTTCGAGCTTATTTATTATTTTATTCCGCTGAATAGACTCATTCAAAAAAGTAGATGAATTTCTAATTACAGGTTTTCGAGGTGTTGGGTTTTCACAAGACAACAAAAGAACTGTTATAATTAATAGTATTAATTTAATCCTCATAAGAATTTTGCAGCTCATTGGCATACGTTGGTAATATTTTTAAAAATTTAGTAATTGTTTCTTTTAATGACAGTTCACTTCTCCCTCCTGCCGCATTTATATGACCTCCTCCGTCAAAATGGTTCCTAGAAAATTCGTTAACCGAGAATTTACCTTTAGACCTGAAAGACATTTTGATAATTCCTTGTTTTTGATCTTCAATAAAAATAGCCGCAAAGACTACTCCTTTTAAAGATAAGCCATAATTCACAAAACCTTCGGTATCTCCTTTTTTAAAATTAAAAGAGTTCATCTCTCTTTGAGATAATGAAATATAAGCAGTTTTATATTCTTCTAACATTTTTAAGTTCCGTAGTGCCTTCCCTAATAATTGTAATCTATTTAACGAATTGGTATCGTATAGGTTAATGTGAATTTTAGTATGATCAATACCTATATCAATTAAATTGGCAATTATTCTATGGGTTATACTTGTAGTAGATGTGTATTTAAATGATCCGGTATCTGTAACTATACCGGTGTATAAACAAGTTGCAATCATTTTATCAATAGTATGTAAAGCATCCATTTTTTTAAAAAAATGATAGATCATTTGACTTGTAGACGAAATGGTAGCATCTGAATACATATATGTAGCATAATCATCGGGTTGTTTATGATGATCAATCATAATATACATAGCCGAAACACTTTCTAATACTTCTTCCATAGCTTTGCCCACCCTATGCAAAGCATTAAAATCTAATGTAAATATAATTTCTGCTTGCTTGAGCAACTGGGAGCCTTTTGAAGGATTATTTTCAAATACAACAATTTTGTCTTCTCCAGGTAACCATTTTAAAAAATCGGGGCAGTCATTTGGTGACACCACACTAACATCGTGCTTTGTCCTTGATAGGTAATGATACATTGCTAAACTCGAACCGTAGGCATCTCCATCAGGATTTCTATGTGAAACTATTGCAATTTTTTTTGGAGTAGACAAAAGCTCTTTTATATGTGCAATATCTTTATTATTCATTGAGTGCGAATATACAATATTTTAACATTCTGTATTACAGAATTGTTTAATTTTAGAGCTTAAAATTTTTTAAAAATGAAAATAATTTTTTCTCTTATAACAATGCTATTGGTTCTGATTTCCTGCACAAATAGTAAATCAAAAAAGAATCAAAATAATGGTAACCCGAACATGACCGATTTTACAATTGCATTTGGTTCTTGTAATAATCAAGGAATTCCTAACAATCTTTGGAATGAGATTTTAAAGAATGAACCTACTGTTTGGGTTTGGGGAGGAGATATTATTTATGCCGATACGCAGGATATGAAATTGATGCAATCATATTATAATGAAGTTAAAAATAATAGTAATTATGCAAATTTTAAGCAGAAATTAGAAATACTTGGTACCTGGGATGATCATGATTTTGGGGTAAATGATGGAGGAACGGAATATATTAAAAAAGATAGTGCTCAACAATTATTATTAGACTTCCTTGATGTGGAGAGTAGTGATCCAAGAAGAACTCGAAAAGGTGTATATTATTCTAAATTATATCCTGTAAGGGATAAAAGTATCAAGATTATACTATTGGATACCAGATATTTCAGAACCGCGCTGACTGTAGATCCTACCGGAAAAAAAAGATATATACCGGCTACTGATTCTAATGGAACGATGTTGGGGAAAATGCAATGGGATTGGTTAGAAAATGAGTTAAAAAACTCTACATCTGATTTTAATATTCTTATGAGCAGTGTTCAGTTTCTATCTCATGAACACGGTTTCGAAACTTGGGGTAATATGCCACATGAAGTTAAAAGATTAAAACAGCTCATTGTTAATTCCAGAGCAAAAGGGGTTCTACTAATTTCAGGTGACAGGCACTTGTCAGAGATTTCATCTGTACATGTTGACGATTTGAAATATCCATTATATGATTTTACGTCAAGCGGATTAACACACTCTTACGAGGCATATACATTCGAACCTAATGCATACAGAAAATCAAAAGTTATAAATGTTAAAAATTTTGGTATCATAAAGTTCAATTTACAATCTAATACCCTAACTATGGAATTAAGAGGTTTAGATAATGTACTTTTAGAAAGTATAACGCAAAAATATTAATGTTAAGATAACTTTGACTTGTGATAAAAACTGTTATTTTTGCACCTCATTTTAAGAATACATTAGTATGATAACAAATAGAACATTTACGATGCTCAAGCCCGATTCAGTTGAAAAAGGAAATATTGGAGCAATTTTAGAAAAAATTAATGCTTCGGGATTTAGAATCGTTGCAATGAAATTAACACAAATGACCAGAAGGGATGCTCAAGCTTTTTATGCAATACATAAAGAAAGGCCTTTTTTTGGTGAATTGGTTGAATATATGACACGTGGGCCTATCGTCGCTGCTATTTTAGAAAAAGATAATGCTGTTGAAGATTTTAGAGCTTTAATCGGAGCTACGAACCCGGAAGAAGCAGCCGAAGGAACTATTAGGAAATTATATGCTGCATCTATTGGAGAAAATGCTGTCCATGGTTCTGATAGTGATGAAAATGCTGCTATTGAAGGTGCTTTTCATTTTTCAGGACGCGATATGTTCTAAAAGAATATATTTAGGAATTACCATATACTAAAAACGCCTCGAAAATTCGAGGCGTTTTTTAATTTTATAACTATTTTATTTTCAATATTTAATAGCTTTTTTACTTACTTCTGCCCCATTATCAAAGGTTGCATTCAATATCAATACAGTTCCTTTTCTAATAGCCTGTGTGTTGATTTCAAATTCACTATCATTTGGTTCTGTATCAATTAATAATCTTCCTAAAATATCATATACTTTAATATCTGTAATTACCGTATTAGATTTTAATCGCAATGTATTTTCTTCATTTATTACAACAAAATCATTGCTTAATTCTAAATCGTCAACACCCAAGGTAGATTTATTAAATTGCAATGTAAATCTATCGGGGAAAATTCCTTCTCCATTCACATCAAATTCATAAGAAGCCAGTTTTAGATCATGTACAATATTTAACTCATTATCAACCAAATAAAGATCATTATCATTTAAAGCACCTTCAACATTATCAATGCTAATTTTATAGGTCATTGCATCCGGAATATACGTATCAAAACCAATCGAAACTCTTTTATCTAAGTCAAAACTACTTAGACCTTGAACCGCATAATGTACGGTATCTATTTTAGAGTAAAAATCTATCCAACTTGCTCCCAACCTTGTACCATCATAGCCTCTATCATGCCCATCTGTAGCCTTGTCAAAAAAGCCTACTAGTATTTGGCTAAAAGCACCACCGGTATTACTTTCAACATTTAACCAAACTCTATCTTTTTCTTGAGCTACGGTGCTTTTAGCATCAGGCGCTCTAAAAAACTGGGTATTCTGACCTTTTAAACGCATACTATTTTCAAAAAACACAGGGCCACCACTTACTGCATATACAAAGAAGCCTTGTCCAGAACCAATGTTACCAGTTGGTGGCGAACCGCCAGATGGTGCTGCCGAAATACCTCCAGTTAAATTATAGGTGGCATAATCCAATCCTAAAAATTCTCCGGATGTATCTATTGCCGTAATATGTGTCCATAGCCAGATAGTACCATCCATATCATTATTACTACTAGATTGTATAAAATCATCAATATTAATTGCTGATGGATATGGATTCCCTATCAAGTTAAAATTCAAAGCTCTAAAAGGATCATCACTTGTATTAAAAACAACTTGAATTCCTTCCGTACCATTATTTGGTGTTCCTATAAATGAAACTGAATGTGTGCCTCCACCAAGTGTTGTACTTGGTGCTTCAGAAATATAGCCTCTGGAAGAAGTCATAGAACCAGAAGCAGGTGCCCAATCACCCATTCCGTTCGCTGCAGCATCCCATTCAAATATCCTGTTAGGATCAACACCTGCAAAAGCCTGTTCAATTGTAGTATTTACAGGCGAAGACCAATACGTAAAGTCTCTAAAATTATTCAAGGACGTCGTGACTTCGCGTTTTTCAATATTTCCTGACATAATACCATTAGGATTCACCGTAACTAATGCTTCAGTATCGCCAATAATAAAGGTTCCAGCCGTACTCACAGTTAAATCGTTTTCTACCAAAATATAATTGGATCCACTACCTCCACTATCAAAATTAATAGTAGCTCCTGCGTTCACCGTTAAATCACAGGATTCAAAGGAGCCATTACTATTAGCATAAGTACCGCTAACAATGGCACTTTTGGTTTTATCGGGTATATTATTATTCCAGGAAGTTATCCACGTAGTTGGTCCGACGGTCTGTGTACCTAATCGTATATTGGTATCAGGATCAGCAGCATCTACTTCAGCAAGCGTTAATACTATATATTGATTAGAATTGTAGGCAACATTTGTGGGGTCATAAACTGCAGTAGGCACTTCGTCTGTACCACAACCTTTTATCAAAGCAGTGTCTACACCCCAGGTAATAGCAGTTTGGTCACCAACTATACCCATGATATCAATCCTGTCATTATAGGTATTTGTGCCATTACTAGTAGATATTAAAATAATATCGTTACCATCAAATCGGCAAACTTCAGTATTTACTACCGGTGCCGGCCCTAAATTAGACAATGTAGCTCCGTTTCTTCTAAACAATACCACACCACCAGCATTCAAAGGTGGAATAGGTTCGGACACCGTTGGTGCACTTGTACTTATAAAACCTGAAAGGGTACCTTCCAGATCTTCATATAATGCTAAATGATATGCATTTTGTAAGGTTGCTGATAGCGAAATGTTTTTTACTTCAATCCAACTGTTACGATTAGCCCCATCATCGCCCTCAAAGTACTGAGTAATTAGCAGTTGGTTACTACCGCCACCACCTGTGTTATCAACTCCTAAACCGGTTATGTCAAATGTATAAGGATTATCAACACCATTATTTGCTATTTCTATCGTTGCATTTTTTTGGCCAACTGTAGTTGGGTCAAAAGTAACTTCAAAAGTTGTTGACCCTCCAGGTATAATGGTGGTTATTAAAGGATCAATTGTAATAGAAAAATCACCTGCATCAAGCCCTGTTATGTCAACAATCGGAGCCAGGCTTGTAAGAACTAAATCAGCCGTACCATTGTTTTCAATTGTAAAAGTATTCGCTATACCCCCTAACGAAATATCACGTAATCCAAAATCAGTATCATTTCCAGGATTCGGAATATTAGTATCATCACCCGTTATTAAAATACCATTCCCAAAAACATCCATATCAGGTGCTGGCGCTATACCGGTACCGGTTACTTGAAAAAAGAAGTCTGTAGGGTCCGTAGGGAAAGTAGTGGCGTCATCTACAGTTTCAGTATCAATAACAATAAAAGCAAAATAATTTACATCGGGTAAACCAGGAGTATCCGGTTGATCTGGTGCAAAGGAAACGCTAAAAGTAAAGGAACTATTAGGATTAATATCAAACGGAAAAGTGGTTCCTCCAGGTAAAACTACTGTAAACTGAGGATCGCCAAAAGAATTTGTTATATCATTAATTGCTAAGGGCCCGGTGCCATTATTTTCAATTGTATATTGTCGTGTTATAGTTTCAACACCACCCACAGCATTTCCAAAAGGATCTGTACCTCCGTTGGCTAGTGCAAGACTTTCATTATCAAAGACTTCAATAGAAGGGGCTGCCGCGCCTACCGTACCTTGTATCAAAAAGTAGTAATCTTCAAATGGGTTGCCAAAAGGCGGTTGCCCCGATCTAACATGTACCCAGGCACTTTTAACATCATTGGCGTTAGAAGCTGCATCGGGCCTAAAAGTAACTTGAAAAGTAGCGGTGTCATCAACACCATTTGTTTGGCTGGGAACCGGGGCACTATCGAGAAATTCAGCTGCATCAGGACCTAATAATTCCACACTGATCACTAAGGTTGAGGCAGTAGTACTGGTAAATACAAAATCATGTACTGCACTAACACTTCCTGCCGTTACAGTACCAAAATTAGTACCATCATCCGGAGTGGTTGTATTGGTAGGTGGAGTAACATTGGTAGTTGCAATAAGTGTTAAAGGACTACTCCCTCCACTTATATTCCCTTGTGCTTGTGTTGCTCCTATGGCAAATAGAAGTATTCCAAATAAACATAGTAATTTTTTCATCATAATCTTATTAAAATTAGCGCCTTAAATGACTTTTTCTTGAATAGACAAATATACAAATATTATAGTTATCTATGATAGTTTAATGTTTTTTATCAATGTTTTATCTAACTTTTCATTGAGCAATGCTACAATTTTGTCTTTTCCATAACTCAATTCTTCCCGCAATACGGAAGATGTAAGTCTAATAAGCAATGTACCATTTTTAAATTGTACCTCTCGTGTATAACTTACAACACCATTACCCATAACAGATGCCCAGGCCTCTTGTATTGAAATTAAATCTATCCCCTTTTGCAATTTATTTTCTTGCAAAACATTATGCATCAGATCTTTAATAGATACGAATTCAGTTTTTCTTTTGCCTGCCATTTTATTGTAACACGAACATTTTATACGGTTGTTTAGTTTTTTTTATTACTTTTTCCATTCGATCAGCATGTGTGTCTGAAATAAAAAGCTGCCCAAAATTTCCATCATTCACTAAATCAATAATCTGAGAAACTCTTTTTTCGTCTAATTTATCAAAAATATCATCCAATAACAAAATTGGCGTTAATTTTGATTGCATTTTTACAAAGTCAAATTCTGCCAGCTTTAATGCCACTAAATATGATTTTTGTTGTCCCTGAGATCCGAATTTTTTAATCGGATACCCATCTATACTATATAACAAGTCATCTCTATGAATTCCCACCGATGTATATTGCAACAATCTATCTCTATCTAAACTATTAACCAGTAATTCTTCAAAGTCAGCCGTGTCTAATTGAGTTTTATATAAAAAATCTACCTTTTCATCAACATTACTAATGTGCTGATATCTTTCTTTGAAAATAGGCGTGAATTTTTCAAAAAATTTTTTCCTTTTTTGATAGATTGGTTCTCCAAGTTCAACCAGCTGTTCGTTATAAATTTCAATATTCAATCCATCAAAAGTGTGATTTAAAGCAAAATATTTCAGTAATGAATTTCGCTGTGAAAGTGCCTTGTTATACGCTATTAAATGTTGTAAATAGGCCTTATCGGATTGTGAAATAACGCTATCCATAAATTTACGTCTTATGGTACTTCCTTCGATAATTAAATTTGTATCATTCGGAGATATAATTACCAAGGGTATCAAACCGATATGTTCTGACAGTTTTTCATACTCCTTTCCATTGCGTTTTACAACTTTCTTCAGCCCTTTTTTTATGCTACAACTTATTAATTCTTCTTTATCATTAATATCAAATACTCCTTCGATCAAAAAAAATTCTTTATCATATTGAATATTTTGGATTGCAATACTGTTAAAATATCCTTTTGTAAAAGCTAATTGGTAAATGGCATCCAGGGCATTTGTTTTCCCAACACCATTATCACCAACAAAACAGTTGATCTTAGCATTAAATTCAAATGCTGCAGAATCAAAATTTTTATAATTTACTAAGGCTATATTTTTTAGATACATGCATAAAAAGTCTATTGCTACAAAAAAACAAAATTTACATTAATAATAAGGATATTTTTTCAATAAAAAATTATATTTTTGCGCACACAAATTTTGATACTGAAATGGCAACTTACAAGAAAAAAGGAGGAATAAAAAAAGATAAAATTTCTAAATTAGAAGATCAGAGTACTACTGCTGAAGTGTTTAACACCTTAGATGAAACAGCTTCAAAATCAGAACAATGGATCGAAAAGAATAGTAAACCCTTATTTACCGGTTTGCTTATTATAGTAGTGTTGGTTTTGGGATATTTGGGTTATAATAAATATATACAAGAGCCTAAAGAAAAGGAAGCTGCTGACGAATTAGCATATCCTAAAAGTTTTTTTGATCAGGCTCAAACCGGTACTGTAGCAGTTGATTCATTATATAATTTAGCATTAAATGGAGTCGATGGTAAATATGGTTTGTTAGATATTATAGATAATTACGGTAGTACGAACGCCGGGAACCTTGCTAAATACATGGCTGGTATTTCATATTTAAAAATGAATGACTATCAAAATGCCATTACGCATTTGGGTAATTTTTCTACCGATGATGAAATTTTAGGAGCACTTGCCAAAGGTAATATTGGTGATGCATTCTCTGAAATTAATCAACCTGAAGAGGCATTGGAATATTATATAAAAGCTGCTGATTTTAAAAGTAATGACTTTACCTCTCCTATGTACTTATTTAAGGCCGGCAATATAGCAATGGATCTGGGTAATTATAAAAGGGCCGAAGAGCTATTTACTAAAATTAAAGAGAAATATTCTCAATCTGACGAAGGTCAAAAAATTGATATTTATATTAATAGAGCACAATTAGCAACTCCAAAATAGGTTGATATGGCTACCGAAAATTTATCAGAATACGATAAATCAGTAATCCCAAATGCGAAACATCTTCGGTTTGGGATTGTTGTTTCTGACTGGAACCATTCAATAACTGAAAATCTTTTTAACGGGGCTAAACAAACATTACTCGAAAATGACATATTGGAAAACAATATAATGCGATTGAATGTGCCCGGAAGCTTTGAACTCATTTACGGTTGTAAACATCTTTTAAAAAAGAAAGATTTTGATGCCATTATTGCAATAGGATGTGTAATTCAAGGTGAAACCAAACATTTTGATTTTGTTTGTGAAGCCGTATCTCAAGGGATAAAAGACCTTAACCTGCAGTATGACATCCCTACAATTTTTTGTGTATTGACAGACAATACGCTCCAGCAATCTATTGATCGTTCTGGTGGAAAATTAGGTAATAAAGGGGTTGAATGCGCCATAGCTGCTATAAAAATGGCAAGTTTATGATAGTTTTAACTATTGAATTGTAAACAAAACTTGACCACTTTTTTTTATTTTAGTAAATTTGAATAAACTCGTGAATTGGTTTGGTTTTTGTTGTGGTAAAACCATTCAGTTTTACTATTTTTAATAAACTATGGGATTTTTAAAACGTACGAATAAAAAATTTGACTATACTCCTCGATTTTATAAAGGAGAAGGCAACCCTTATGAAATAAAACATAAATTTGATAAATATAGAACGAGTGTGGGAAAAGGCAAAGGGCTAAAAACAAAATTTATAAATGCTGTTGAAGAATCTAAAAATTCTAAAAATAAAGGGTTTAATAAAACAATCGTAATTGTAATTGCTATTTTAATTCTAATTTTCCTTTACATCATAGATTTTGATCTATCTATTTTCTCAATAAAATAATGTCAGATATCATCCAACTACTTCCTGATAATGTCGCCAATCAAATTGCTGCTGGCGAAGTGGTACAACGTCCTGCTTCAGTGGTTAAAGAATTACTTGAAAATGCTATTGATGCGGGTGCTACGGAAATAAAACTACTGGTCAAAGAAGCCGGTAAAACGCTTGTTCAGGTAATTGATAATGGAATGGGTATGAGTACAACTGATGCCCGGCTTTCGTTTGAGCGACATGCTACCTCAAAAATAAAATCGGCAGAAGATTTATTCAACCTGCATACAAAAGGTTTTAGAGGCGAAGCATTGGCCTCTATTGCTGCCGTAGCCCATGTCGAATTAAAAACAAAACAAGAAGATCAGGAGTTAGGTACACAAATTAGAATTGAAGGAAGTACGATACAATCACAAGATATAATTTCAACGCCGGTTGGGACAAGCATTTCCGTAAAGAATTTATTTTTTAATATTCCGGCCAGGAGGAATTTTTTAAAATCAAATTCAGTGGAAACGCGTCATATTATGGATGAATTTCATCGTATCTCATTAGCCCATCCTACAATTTCATTCGCTCTATACAATAATGACAACGAAGCCTTAAATTTAAAAAACAGTAATTTGAAACAGCGTATTGTAGCTGTTTTTGGAGGTAAAACAAATGAAAAATTAGTACCCATTGACGAAAAGACCGATATAATAACAATTACCGGGTTTGTTTCAAAACCAGAGTTTTCCAAGAAAAAACGGGGAGAACAGTTCTTCTTCGTAAATAATAGGTTTATTAGAAATGGGTATTTACATCATGCAGTGGCAAATGCTTTTGAAGGTTTATTAGCCCCAGGTTATCATCCATCCTATTTTTTATATTTAACGGTTCCTCCACACACTATTGACATCAATATACATCCTACCAAAACAGAGATAAAATTTGACAATGAACAGGCTTTGTATGCTATTTTACGCTCAACAATTAAGCATAGTCTGGGACAATATAATGTGGCTCCGATCTTAGATTTTACCAGAGACGCTACTATGGACGTTCCTTATCATTTTAAAGATAAAAAACCAATAACGGCACCTCAAATTGAGGTAGATCCGGATTTTAATCCCTTTGAAACAGGAAAAAAAACGAATACTTTAAAAAAACAACAGCCTGCACATTGGGAATCATTATATGTTGGAACAGAAGCTAACAATATTGACATCCAGAGTATAGAAGTCGATGCTCAAATAGTTACTAAAGAATTATTTGACGAATCTGACAACCATATAACTAATAAAACTTATCAAATCCATCAAAAATTCATTTTGAGTGTTGTAAAGTCAGGGGTACTGTATGTCAATCAAAATTTAGCGCACCAACGTATTTTATATGAAGAACTATTAACTAAAATGACCATAGAAGATACCTCAAGCCAACAATTGTTATTTCCGCTTGAAATGGTATTTAACGTATCGGATGTTCGATTGTGTAGCGAAATTCAATCTGAGTTAGAGAGTGCCGGTTTCCAATTTGCATCCATTGAAAACGATACTATTATTCTGAATGGAATTCCGGCAAACGTAAAACAAAGCAGGCTTCAGGAATTATTTGAAGAGTTGTTTGAGACCCTTAAAAATGAAGTGCCTGAGTCAAGTTTTAGCCAATTAGATACCATTGCTAAAAGTTTGGCCAAAAGTCTTTCTATAAAAAATGGAACAAAACTAACGAACAGGGAGCAAGAAGAATTACTTGGGCTACTCTTTTCTTGCAAAGAGCCTAATCATTCGCCATTTGGTAAAAAAACATTTATCACCCTTTCTATTGATGAGATTCAACTAAAATTTGATAATTAATTACTCCTGAACAAATAAATACATATGGGAAGAATCACCGAAACTGTCAAGCATTTAATCATCCTAAATGTACTTTTTTTTGCTACGAGCTCCTTGCTAGGTATTGATTTAAACAATTTTTTAGCTTTATATTTTCCTGAAAATGAACAGTTTGGAATATGGCAGTTTCTAAGCCATATGTTTATGCATGGAGGTTTTATGCATATATTGTTTAATATGTATGCGTTATGGGCTTTTGGCTCACCTCTTGAACAATTATGGGGAAGAAATAAATTTATATTTTTTTACTTTTCTGCTGGCCTCGGAGCCGGATTGATTTATACAGCGGTTAATTATTTTCAATTTAACGCTATACAAAATGATCTTATCAATTTAGGTTTACAAAATTCAGATATACAAAGTTTATTGAACACTGGTAGATATAATTCTGACATTCTAAATCAAATCCCCGAGAAAAAGCTCATGGAATTTTATCAAATATTTAATACCCCGGCGGTTGGGGCATCGGGCGCTATCTATGGTGTTTTAGTTGCTTTTGGTATGGCCTTCCCAAATGCAAAATTGGCTTTGATATTTTTTCCCGTGCCCATTGCAGCCAAATATTTCATCCCGGTTTTAATTGCTTTGGATTTATTTTCCGGAGTAACCGGATTTTCAATTTTTGGTGGAGGAATTGCCCATTTTGCCCATGTTGGTGGTGCATTAATCGGTTTTATAATAATGATGTATTGGAAAAAAAATCAATTTAAACGTTGGGACAGGTAGTGTTCAGTAAGTAGTAAGCGGTAAGCAGTAAGCAAAATGAGTAAATTAGGTGATCAAATACAGAACAAGTTCAAATCAGCTACTATCGCTGAGCAGATTATCTATATAAATATCCTTGTATTCGTATTTACTTATATACTAAAAGCACTTTTCACTTTAATGGTATGGGGTGAAAATCCCTTTTTTAGCTGGTTTTCATTACCTGCTAGCTTTGACAGTTTTTTTTTAAAACCATGGACAATTATTACTTACGGATTTTTACATGGAGATTTCTGGCATATACTTTTTAACTTGCTCGTATTATTTTACATTGGGAATTTGTTTTTAGATTTTTTTTCCAAACGTGACTTCCTGACCTATTACTTTTTTGGAATCTTTTTTGGCGGATTACTTTTTATAGTAGGTTATAATTACTTTCCTGCATTAAAAACAGACAATGCTTATTTAGTAGGAGCATCTGCAGGTGTGACCGCCATTTTAATTGGAATTGCTACTAAAATACCAAATTATGCATTACATTTCAGGTTCATAGGAGCCATAAAACTCTGGTATATAGCTGTCGGTTTTATGGTGTTAGTTATAATGCAGATGTCTGTAAGCAATACCGGAGGACATTTAGCACATTTAGGCGGTGCTTTAACAGGATTCTTATTAACTAATCAGATAAATAAAGGTAAAAACATTACTGCATTTTTCTCAAATCTATTCAAGCCTAAAAAACAAAACCCTTTAAAAACCGTTTATAAAAAACCGAACTCACATAATAATAATCCTGTAAAAAATACAAGTGCCCATCAACGAAAGATTGATGAGATTTTAGACAAAATTAGCAAATCAGGTTATGAAACTTTAACCCAAGAGGAAAAAGATTTTTTATTTACTATCGGTAAAAAATGATACGGACATAAAATTATGGCGAAACCTAAGTTATCACTTATTAATAGAATCTTATTTTTGCTAAACAATGTTTTCGCCATAGCCTTGCTAATTTCTTTCTTGATACCAAAATTATTACCTGAAAAGTATGGCATTTTTGCTTTATTGAGTTTATTGACTCCGGCACTAATCATTATAAATTTTATTTTTGTTATATACTGGATACTCATTGGTTTTAAAAAGCAAGTTATTGTATCGTTTCTGGTTTTATTGTTGAGTTTATTATTTATTCCGCCAGTTTATAAATTTTATAATAACAATGATAATGGTGACAGCAGTTCATTAAGTATAATGACTTATAACGTCAGAAAATTCAATATGTATAAATGGATAGATGATAATGCCATTCACTCAAAGATCAGTGATTTAATCGTCAAGGAGAATCCCGATATTGTTGCTTTACAGGAATTTAAAAATACTAAAAATTTCAAAATAGTATATCCTTATACCTATAACCCATTGGTGTCCAGAAAAACCAGGTCAAGCCTGGCTATTTATTCAAAATATCCTATAATAAATAAAGGGGTCATAAAATACAATAAGTATTATATCCGAATCATGTTTGCAGACATTGTTAAAAATGATGATACGCTTAGAATTTATAATTTTCATTTAGAATCTCTAGGCGTAATTCCTGATGAAGATTTTTTCGGCCACAAAGATTCTGAAAAACTAATTAAAAGGTTGCGTAATTCGTTTAAAAACCAACAACAACAAATTGGCACTTTAAACGCTCACATTGAAGGCTGTAAGTATCGAGTTATTCTGGCGGGAGATTTGAATAATACGGCTTATTCCTGGGCATATAAAAATGTAAAAAATGATTTTAAGGATTCATTTTTAGAAGCAGGTAAAGGTTTTGGCAAAACCTATGAATTTAAAAAATTTCCGTTGCGGATTGACTATATTTTTGCAGATAAAAGCATGAAGTTTATCAGTCATAAAAACTTAAACCAAAAATTATCTGACCACTACCCTATTTCTGCTACTCTTGAATTCTAACATAATATTAGAAACTATTTCTCAAAACCATATACTCGTTCTATCTTACAGATTCTAACTTTGAATTGTTGATACCAAATTTCTCTTCCTTTCTTTCTAGCTTCACTATGCTCTATATTATTTTTCCATTTGGTAATAGCTTCTAAACTTTGCCAATAAGAAACAGTAATACCCACCTCACTTCTGGCAGACTCTATTCCCAAGAAACCTTCCTGTTCTTTAGCCAATGTGACCATTTTATCAGACATTTTCAAATAATCATTTTCTCCATTTGTTCTCAACGATGTGAAAATTACGGCATAATAAGGTGGTTGGGGTGTTTGCGCAATCATAATATCAGTTCAAATTTTTGTTCCGGTAATTTTAAATCATCGCTCACAAAATCTTCCACAAAATGGAATCCGGCGTTTTTTATAATTTTGGCTGAGGTCTTATTTTTGTTGACAACATTAGCTACCAACTTAGTAAACCCTTTTTCTTTACAATAACTTATCAATCCTTTTACTATTTCTGTACCATATCCATTGGCCCAATATTTTTCCAACAATTTATAACCTATCTCATCATCGTTGTTTTTATCCTTTATGAGTGCCACGGTTCCCAGAAATCTAAAATCTTGCTTTAACAACACTGCATACACCCAATAATCATTCGTTGGTTTCTCATACAAGTCCAATAAACGTTTCAATCCGGCTTTGCTTTCCTCATAGTCCAATACTCTCCCAAAAGTATATTGCATTACATTGATATTACTTTCTAATTCATAAAACAATTTTAGGTCAGTGTACCTTAATTTCCTGACCAGTAATCTTTCCGTCTCAAAAATAATCTCCATTTGGTAATGAATTGTAATATTATCGTAAATTTGCTCCCTGTAAATGTACAGTAATGAATGCGAAAAAAAAAGTTGCTTTTTATACATTGGGATGTAAACTAAATTTTTCTGAAACCTCTACTATTGCAAGGAGTTTTCAAGATAAAAGTTTTACACGTGTAGGTTTTGATGAAAAAGCTGATATTTATGTAATTAATACCTGCTCGGTTACTGACAATGCCGATAAACGATTCAAAACTATCATAAAATCAGCTTTAAAGCAGAATAAAGAAGCGTTTCTAATTGCAATAGGGTGTTATGCACAATTAAAACCTTCGGAATTAGCTGCGGTTGATGGTGCAGATTTGGTACTAGGTGCCACTGAAAAATTTAAGGTAACAGATTATATTAATGATCTTTCAAAAAATGAAATTGGTGAAATACATGCATGCGAAATTGAAGATGCTAATTTTTACGAAGGGTCCTACTCTGTTGGGGATCGCACACGAGCGTTTTTAAAAGTGCAAGATGGCTGTGATTATAAATGCACTTATTGTACGATACCCTTGGCACGGGGTATATCACGAAGTGATACATTAGAAAATGTACTAGAAAATGCCAGGGAAATCTCCCGTCAGGGCATTAAAGAAATTGTACTCACAGGTGTAAATATCGGTGATTACGGTAAAGGAGAATTTGGCAATAAGAAACATGAACATACTTTTTTTGAGTTGGTTCAAGGGTTGGATACTATAGAGGGTATTCACCGTCTTCGAATTTCATCGATCGAACCAAATTTGTTGAAAAATGAAACCATTGATTTTGTTGCAAATTCCAACAATTTTGTACCGCATTTTCATATTCCGTTACAAAGTGGAAGTGATAGATTGCTCAAACTAATGAAACGTCGTTATAGTAGAGAGGTTTATACTGACAGGGTCAATAAAATCAAAAAAGCATTGCCAAATGCATGTATTGGAGTAGATGTAATCGTTGGGTTTCCGGGCGAAACTGAAGAATTGTTTTTAGAGACCTATAACTATTTGAACGAATTGGACATTTCATATTTACATGTTTTTACTTATTCTGAAAGGCCAAATACAGAAGCTATTTCATTGAATGGTATTGTACCCAAAAATGTACGCCATAAACGGAGTAAGATGTTACGTGGTTTATCTGTTAAAAAGCGTAGGGCTTTCTATGAAAGCCAATTAGGTAATACATTGACCGTTCTTTTCGAAAATGAGAATAAGGAAGGTTTTATACATGGGTTTACAGAAAATTATGTAAAAGTAAAAACGCCGTGGAATCCCGAATTAGTAAATACCTTACATGCCATTGAACTGACCCTTATTGACGAAGATGGTTTGGTACGGTTTAATTGGGTCAAAGAGCCAGTCTATAGTTTATGAAGGCAAAAACGCATATCTATTTTGTTCCAGGTTTGGCCGCTAGCCGGAGTATTTTTGAATATTTAGAACTACCTAACGAAGCGTTAGAGATTCACTTTTTAGATTGGCTGGCACCGCAGTCTCAAAATGAGAAGATCAATAATTATGCGAAACGAATGTGTGCTAGAATTCCTCATGAAAATCCTGTGCTAATAGGCGTTTCATTTGGTGGAATTATGGTACAAGAAATGAGTAAGATTATTCCTGTCAAAAAGACAATTATAATTTCAAGTGTAAAATCTAAAAAAGAATTTCCTAAACGTTTACGTGTGGCAAAAGCTACGAAAGCATATAAATTTTTCCCTACAAAGGCGATAACAAATATTGAAAATTTTTCACAGTACGCTTTTGGCAGCACAGCAAAAAAAAGAATCGATCTATATAGCAAATACCTTTCGATGCGAGACAAAAACTATCTCCCTTGGGCAATCTATAATGTATTGCACTGGCAGCAGGAGGAACCCTTACCTGAAGTGATTCATATACACGGCAATGATGATGGTGTTTTTCCGATAAAACATATTGAAAACTGTAAAGTTATTGAAGGAGGAACTCATGTGATGATCTTGAATAAAGCTAAACAAATTTCAAAATTATTAGTAGCGGTAATTTAGTATCTTGCAATTCAAAATTTGAAATGATCTATGACCATTGAAGAAACCTTTATTAAAGATTTGCTAATACTATCTCCTGCTGTATTTACTGATGACCGTGGTTACTTTTTGGAGAGTTATAATAGAAAAACACTAACCTCCCTGTTTGATCTTGAATTTGTACAAGATAATGAGTCCAAGTCACAAAAGGGTGTCTTACGAGGGTTACATTTTCAAAAGCCTCCATTCGCACAAGGAAAATTAGTTCGGGTAATTACCGGTAGTGTGTTAGATGTAGTGGTAGATTTGAGAAAAGAATCTCCCACTTATGGCCGGCATTTTAAACATATTTTATCAGCCGAAAATAAAAAACAATTATATGTTCCGGAAGGTTTTGCTCATGGTTTTTTAGTACTTGAAGATGATACTGTTTTTAGCTATAAATGTACCAATTACTATAACAAGGAAGCTGAAATGTCTATTAAATGGAATGACAGTACTTTAAATATAGATTGGAGCACAGAACATCCAATTATTTCTGAAAAAGATAAAAATGCCGAAAATTTTGCTAAATTCGTATCTCCATTTTAATAATATCCCCTCATGAATAAGGCTTTGAGAATACTAATAATTTTAAGTATAGTTGCATTCAGTGGCATTTTAGTAAATGCTGTTCAGCAAGACCCTGAGGAAAAGTTTGATCCTAAAGAAAAGATAGAGTTCAAAAATACAAGCGACTCATATGTTATTAAAGCAGTTAAAATTCCTGACAATTTGGAATTTGCTGGTGAAAAAGTACCCTTGTACAAAGCTGATATAAAAGAGAGAATTGATAGAGAACTATTGGTAAATACCTATTGGCAATCAAATGCATTACTATGGATAAAAAGAACACACAAATATTTTCCTATAATAGAACCAATTTTAAAAGAAAAAGGAGTTCCTGACGATTTTAAATATTTAGCTGTTATTGAAAGTGATTTACGAAATGTTACTTCTCCTGCAGGTGCAAAAGGAATGTGGCAAATGTTAAGAACCGCCGCTCGGGAAAACGGGTTGGAAGTAAATGAAAATGTTGATGAGCGCTATCATTTAGAAAAAGCCACGCGGGCAGCTTGTGACTACTTACTATCTGCCAAGAAAAGACTTGGTAGTTGGACACTGGCCGCGGCTGCATACCATGCTGGAAACTATGGTATCGAAAAGAGACTAACGGATCAGAAAGTAAATAGTTATTATGATGTTTTGGCTGGTGAAAATACAGAGAGATATGTTCCTAGAATTATTGCTGCCAAGGAAATTTTGAGTAATCCAAATAAGTATGGATTTCAATTTGATAAGGAAGATCTATACCAGTTAGCACCTAGTTATCCTGTAAAAGTTGACACGGTAATTTCCAATATAGCCCTTTTTGCAAAAAAGTTTGATACCAACTATAAAGAACTGAAACTACATAACCCTTGGTTACGTGAAAACAAACTGAATAACAAATCACGTAAAGTTTATTATATTAGAATTCCTGAAAAGTAGAAATTAAGCTCTTAGCCTGTCTTTAACTACAAATTTTTGATTTAGCTTTATAAAAATCAACTACAATCTCTTTTAAGATCCCGGCTGCGGGTTTAATATCATGAATCAATCCAGCTACCTGGCCTATTTCAAGTTCTCCATCTTCTAAGTCACCTTCAAACATTCCTCGTTTGGCCCTGGCCCTACCCAATAACTCTTTTAATTGTTCAATAGTAGGATTTTGTTTGTATAGGTCCTGCACATCATTGTAAAACTTATTTTTCAGTAATCGTACGGGAGCTAACTCTTTTAATGTCAATTGTGTATCCCCTTCTTTTGATTCAACTACTTTTTGTTTGAAATTGTTGTGAGATGATGCTTCACTACTGGCTACAAATCTGCTACCAATCTGTACGCCATCAGCACCCAATACCAGCGCCGCAAGCATACCCCTACCCGTTGCAATGCCTCCGGCTGCAATCAACGGAATAGTAATCTTCTCCTTTACCATAGGTATCAAAGTAAATGTTGTGGTCTCATCTCTACCATTATGCCCTCCTGCTTCAAATCCTTCTGCCACAACTGCATCAACACCAGCTTCTTGTGCTTTTAATGCAAACTTTACACTGCTAACTACATGTACTACCGTGATTCCTTTTTCCCGTAAGAAAGATGTCCATGTTTTGGGATTTCCAGCAGAAGTAAACACAATCCTAACTCCTTCATCTACAATTATTTGCATAATTTCTTCGATATTAGGATACAACATTGGCACGTTTACACCAAAAGGTTTGTTTGTTGCTTTTTTACATTTTTGTATATGTTCTAATAATATATCCGGGTACATAGAACCCGCCCCGATCAATCCTAAACCACCTGCATTACTAACGGCTGATGCCAACCTCCATCCACTTGCCCAGATCATACCAGCTTGAATGATTGGATATTCTATGTTAAAAAGTTTATTGATTTTAGTATTCATCTATTTCTTTATTATTTTAAATGATTTTGACTTTTCATTTTGATCGATTCTCAATATATATATTCCTTGAGACAGGCTATTCACATTTAAGAACGGATGTTGTGGGGTTACCTGTTCCGTTAATAAAGTCTTTCCCAATACATCAAATAGTGAAATTTCAAGCTGGCTCAAATCATTTGTAAATTGAAACCGGATAACATCTTGAAACGGATTCGGATAAATGGTAAGTTCATTCTCGAAAAGAGCATCCAGGGATAAGGTATTGAAAGTATTCTCAAAATTTGGTATACCATACCCCTCTTGATCGGTTGGATTTGAATATAAATGGCCTGATTCTTTAATGATCTGGACGATCTCGGTATTTGTCTTAGCGGGATATGCTTGCCACAAGCAAGCAATTACCCCACAAATGACAGGTGAAGAAAAAGAAGTTCCGTTTGAAGTTGAGACGTTTCCTGAACCATTAATTAAAGTGGTCCCTCCTCCTTTGGCATTAGCATCAGGTTTTACCCTGCCATCTGAAGTTGGACCAAATGAGCTAAATCCGGTTATATTTTCGAAACCATCTACCGCACCAATACTCAATACATTGAAACCATCAGCAGGAGCTCCGATATAATGCCAGGCACTATTCCCTGAATTACCCGCTGAACTCACCACGATCATTCCACGAGAAAAGGCAATATCCGCCCCTCGTGTAATAAACGCCGTAGTTCCATTCATATCTGAATAGGTATAATTATAACGTGCATCATCAAAAGTTGTATAACCCAAAGAGGTATTTATAACATCAACACCAAGGCTGTCTGCCTTTTCAGCTGCTTCAACCCAAAGGCTTTCTTCCAATGGTGTTTCTTGAGAAACATCTTCAGTAATAAACAAATAATAATTTGCATCAGGAGCTGTGCCTACTAATTGTCCCTCCACAAATCCGGCCATTGTTGAAAGTACTGAAGTACCATGCGAACTTCCGGTATAAATATCAGTATTCCTGTTAACAAAATTATATCCACCAAGTAGTTGCTTATTAACTCGCATCTGCTGAAATGCTGTAAAAGTATTAACCCCCGGAAATCCTGCATCCACAACAGCTATGGTCATACCAGCACCTGTAAAATTTAATCTATGCAAAAAATCCCCTTTCAACATCTCAATTTGATTAAGGGACCCTCCATAATTAAAATTTGTTTTTATATCAAATTTGTCTTTATTATGATTAACTGATTGAGGCCTACTATTCGAAATAGTAGCAGCAAATTCAATGCGATCAACAAAAGAAAGGTCTAATAAGGCATTCATATCCTCCCCCGAACCTGATATATGCAAAGCATTCAACCATTTTGATGCAGCCTTTACTTTAATACCTGTTGCCGCTCTTACAGCTTCTATATAGGGTTTTGCAATAGGAACATCCTTACTATCTAAAGCGATATTCTGTTTTATTCTTCTATCCAATGCTTTTTGAGACAACATCGTTAACGGATTTGCTAAAAATGTTGCTTGGTCAGGTTTATCATTGAAATATACCCAAGCTTGTTCTTGAGAAAAACAAAGATTAAAAACAAATAGAAAGATTAATAAGCGTTTTCGCATATACTATAGTTTGACGGGATAAATTTAGGAAATAACTCCGGACCCTAACAATTCATCATTTTGATACCACGCCACGAATTGACCTTCGGTAATTGCCGACTGGTCGTTTTCAAATTCTACATACATCCCTTCTGTGGTTTTAAAAAGGGTGGCATTCTCCAATGCTTGTCTATATCTAATTCTGGCCTTTACATTCATACTTTCACCATCTTTGATAGCTAAATCTTCTCTGATCCAGTGAATTTCTTCATTTTTTACCAACAGTACATTTCTGTATAAACCTTTATGATCTTTACCTTCACCAGTATAAATAATATTTTCTTTAACATCGGTATCAATTACAAAAAGAGGCTCTACAGTTCCTCCTACCGCAAGTCCTTTGCGCTGCCCTTTGGTAAAATAATGTGCTCCTCGATGTTTTCCAACTACAACACCATCTTCAATATGATACTCGTATTTTAAAGCTCTAAATGCCAATTCATCTTCCTTTGTTTCAAACGTTGGTTCAGGTCTGCTATAAATTTCGAAATCATTATCAATTCGGACAATGGCTCCCTCTTTAGGTTGCAATTTTTGTTGCAAAAAATCCGGTAAACGTACTTTCCCAATAAAACATAATCCTTGCGAATCTTTTTTATCGGCCGTAATCAAATCTAATTCAGCAGCTATCTTACGAACTTCCGGTTTTGTCAATTCTCCTATTGGAAATAAAGAAGTTGCCAATTGTTGTTGTGATAATTGACATAAAAAATAGGATTGATCTTTATTGCCATCCACGCCTGCCAATAGTTGATAGATTTCTTTACCCTTTTTTTTCAATATTCCTTTACGGCAGTAATGGCCGGTTGCGACATAATCAGCATTTAATTCTAAAGCAATCTTTAAGAAAACATCGAATTTAATCTCTCTATTGCACAATATATCCGGATTTGGAGTTCTACCCATTTCATATTCTCTAAACATATAATCAACAATACGTTCTTTGTATTGCTCACTCAGGTCCACTACTTGAAAAGGAATGCCCAATTTATCAGCGACCAACATCGCATCATTACTATCTTCTAACCAAGGGCATTCATTCGAAATAGTAACAGAGTCATCATGCCAGTTTTTCATAAACAGTCCTATTACATCATAACCTTGCTCTTTCAATAAATAGGCAGCAACGCTTGAATCAACACCTCCTGATAAGCCTACAACAACTCGCTTCACGTACATTGATTTTAAATTATTAGTTTGCAAAGATAACAATACCTTACAACTTATTTACTTAGAAATTACGGGCTTTTATAGAAAATAAGTAATATTGTATCCATGAAACAATTGCTTAATAGGATTGCCCAATTAGAAAAGATTTCTGCCCAATTAGAACCAACCCGGCAAGAAAGGCTAGGCTATCATGCCGAAATAAATCGTTATGCCGATGATTTTATCGATTCTTTATCCGACAGACCAGCTTATAAAAAAGGTGATGCAAATGCAAAAAAGTTATCGGTTAATAAAAACAAGCAATCGTTAAAAAAGGTACTAGATATTTACACTAAAGAGGTAGTCGAAAAGGGAATTGTAGCATCATCGGGTGGACATGTCGGATACATACCGGGAGGCGGAATTTTCACTTCTGCATTGGCTGATTATATTGCGGATATAACAAACGAATATGCTGGTATTCATTTCGGATCTCCAGGTGCAGTTACTTTAGAAAATGAACTGATCAACTGGATGAAAACTATTTTTAGATTTCCGAAGGAAGCAATCGGTAACTTAGCATCCGGAGGCTCAATAGCAAATTTGATAGCCTTAACAGCTGCACGTGACAAATATCAAATTAAAAATGAAAAAATAGCTAAAAGTGTGGTCTATTTAAGTCCTCAAGTGCACCATTGCATTCACAAAGCTTTACGGATTATAGGATTAGAAGATGTTATTGTAAGGCACGTTGAACTCGATAAAGATTTTAAAATTGATACTGAAAAACTAGAACACTTAATTAAAACGGATTATAATTCGGGTTTAAACCCTTTTTTAGTGATCGCTTCATCCGGCACTACAGATACAGGAGCTGTTGATCCGCTAGATGCTATCGGTAATATCAGTAAAAAATACAATCTATGGTACCATATAGATGGTGCTTATGGCGGATTTTTTATATTGGTTGACGATAAGAAAGGTTTGTTTAAGGGAATAGAAAAAGCTGATTCATTGGTAATTGATCCTCATAAAAGTTTGTTCTTACCTTATGGATTAGGAGCCGTTCTCATCAAAGACAAAAGTGCTGTATACCATTCTAACCATTATTTTGCTAATTATATGCAAGATGCGTTTAAAGAAGACATAATAAATCCTGCTGATGTATCGCCTGAGTTAACAAAACACTTTAGAGGATTGCGATTATGGTTACCTTTACAACTACATGGAATCGAGCCTTTTAAAGCTTGTCTTGAAGAAAAATTATTGTTGACCACATACTTCAGAATGGAATTAAAAGAATTAGGCTTTAAACTTGGTCCAACACCTGATTTGTCAGTAAGTTACTTTTGGTACCCTTCCAAAACAATCGATCAAAATATTTTTAATAAAAAACTGCTGGAATACTTTCATAATGATGGAGCTATATTTTTAAGTTCTACCATTATAAACGAAAAATTCGTAATACGTATCGCTATTTTATCCTTTAGAACAAAAAAAGAAACCATAGACAAAGCTATGGTTATGATATCAACATGTTTAGCGAAAGCAAAAAAATACTTTATCGACTAACTCATTGTTTTTTAATACGTTCTTTCTTCAAATTTGGTTGTTCTGTACTTACCAATTCTCCGTCAACATAATTTTCCCAGGTCCCAACACGTAAATTGTTTTTAAATTCACCTTTGGTAGTCAGTACCCCCGTTTTTCTACTATAATAAACGGCCTTACCATTTAATTTACCTTCTTTATAAGTGAAATGTTGGTATAAGTGTCCTTTTATCGAATACTTCCTATACACACTATCCAATAATCCGTCTTTGTAATATGCTATTTCAGTAGATTTACCCGACTTATAAAAAGTTTTATACTCACCGTCTAATTTACCATTACTATAATTCTCTTCTGACATTACCGTTTTACCATCTTCATGATAAAACAACCACTTTCCTATTCTATTCTTACCTTCCATTTTACCTTTACTCAATAAGGTACCGTTTTCAGTATAAAAACTTACATCTGCAATAGAATTATCAGCCTTAAACTTTTTAATTACTATAGGATGCTCAGAGCTTGCAGCTGAAAAAAATTTAAATACCCCTATTTCCTTACCATGATCAAATTTACCCTGATAACGTATGCGCTTATTACTATAATATTTTCTCCATACACCATGACGTTTCTCATTGGCGTCGAGCTGATTTATTTCAGTTTGTGCAAATGAAAAATGAATACTCAAAAATGCTATACTGAAAAATAGAAAGGTTGATTTTAATTTTCCCATAATAATTAGTAACTAATTTATATATAATTCGTTGTGCAAATACTATTCCATACTTAATCAACACTATGAAAACGCAAAAAATAGTCATAAATTATATGTGTCAAATTTCTGATATCTAATTCATTAAATTTTTCACATTGGAATAATCGCAGGTTGGATATAATATTTTGACGAAATTTTAGTTTACATATATCCAATGCTATGGTTTATTAGCTTAAACAAGGAGAAAAAGAAAATGAAAACAGTAAAAGACACAACCAAATATTCCTTATTAAAGGATCTGAATGCTATTCAAGATGCAGGAAGAGAGAACAGGGTTAAAATAACTAAAAAGGTTCTGAAGGATCAATCTTTATTTCAATCGCTTATTGAAATCGCTTTCGAACACGACAATGACCTTTCTGTTAAAG
>JGI24023J19991_10000215_pt1 | contig 42990 bp, 31 predicted proteins | sample Cruoilmetagenom1_FD_19991 | JGI IMG/M metagenome (IMG submission 19991)
TCACAATGACAAATTAAATAACAGAATTCACAAATAATTATTAAAACCGTGGTAAACTTTTGTTAAAGATTGATATATTTTTATATAAACATTGTTTGGGAATTAACTAGATAATAAATAAAAAAAGCAACTTAAATTTAAGTTGCTTTTTTTATTGAAATAAATATTGTTATTTATTCATTTAATTACAAGTACTTTTATCAAATACCTGGGAAGCATTTATAAGATTATCTGCCCAATTAGGATTCCAACCTGAAGTCAGATTTTCAAAATCTGGATAAACAGTACTAATATGAATACCAGATAAAGGCCATTTCCAATCTGAAGAAATGATTACTCCATTAGGAAACTCATCACCTGCATTATCAATCCAAGTATCTCTTCCCGAAACCTCATATATATATAAATCATAAGGATCTGTGCCAAAAGGAGCAAAGGGAGTTACATTAATAAATGGTTCATACGGAAAGCTAGGATTAAAGCTAAAGGTATTATCAATTGCTATTACTACTTCTTTATATGCAAATGGTGTACAGCCAAATGATCTAATCGATGTGTTTGCTGTAAATGGGTGTGGATTACCACCGTCAGGAGGTAGAGCTACTTTAGTACTTTCAAATACTGTAACAATATAATGTGTTCCATCATCAACAACGTTAAAAGCTCCAAAAATATCAGTGATGCCAGTTTTTGGTATCTTAAATTTAAATCGATGATCAAAAGCAGCGCCTCTAGCCGTTGCTAAAAATGTAATCTTAACTTCATCATTAGATTTAATAATATCAGACTGAATAACTAAATCATTATAGTCTGCATCATTACCAATATTCTGTAAATCTTCCCAAGCATATGTAAAATCAATAGACTCAGTACATTCTTCTGCGCAAAATTCAAAATAAACAGACCAATTGGCACCTGGAAATTGTTTAGCTTCGTCTAAGTTAGTTATATTATTGTCTGAGACATCACATAAACCGCCCCAAGCTGTTTCACCATTAGAAAGTGCAGCATGAGAAGCAATAAATAAGCAATCACCTCCAATATATTCAACATAATTTTTAGGTATTCTAACTGTATGAGATGTTATCATTTCATCAGCGCTCCAAGACATTTTATATTCAAATTTTCCAGGAATTGCACCTCCATTACTAACTTTTTTAGCTGCTTTAAATTGATCTATACTGCTAAATATATCTAGGTGTACTTCTTCAAGATATACTCCTTCTTCGGTGATATTGTATGTAACTAATAGGTCACCATTATCAGTTGCGACATTAACTGTACCAACGTACATATGTTGACCGGCAACTAGGCAAACTTCTTTACAGGCATCAGGAACTGTTCCAGTCCATTCGGTTAAACCCCAATCAGTTTTAGAGGGTTTTTTCTTGGCATTTTCAATTATCTCTATCGATTCACTTTCACAACTTTGAAATAAAATTAATGAGATAATAATTAGGGAGATTAATTTTTTCATAATTTAATAGATTAATGGGTTAACTCTTTTAAAGAGCACTAGATTATTTTAAAATAGAGGACTTATCCCCGTTTTTAGAAAAATTAAAAGTAGAGCAATTATTTATTTAGAAAGCTAAACAAAGTTTCATGTAATAAAATTGTAGATTGTATACTTCATAGCAAATGAATTTTACGGGTTAATATTTAACACAAAAATAGCAATAAATATTTAATTAACAAGTATTTAGATGTTTTTATAGATATTGTAAATTTACAGCATCTATAAAAAACACTATTTAGTAAGGAAATAGTATTAAAATTTAACATTTTGAAAAAACTAATTATAGCGAGTACCTCAACTATTCATGGAAGTGGATATTTAGAGTACATTTTACCAACGTTAAAAACTTTCTTTAAATTAATTGACGAGCTGCTTTTCATACCTTATGCCAGACCAAGTGGTATAAGCTATGATGAATATACTGAAGTTGTTTCGACAGCATTTAAAAAGATTGGAATAAAAGTAAAAGGAATACATGAGTTTTTAGATGCTCATGAAGCTGTTAAAAGTGCTCAAGCTGTTTTTGTTGGAGGTGGCAATACTTTTGTATTAGTTGACGAACTGTACAATCAAAAGTTAATTACAGTTTTAAAAGAGATGATACTCAATGGTACACCATATTTTGGAACTAGTGCCGGAAGTAACATTTGTGGGTTAACAATGCAGAATACTAATGATATGCCAATCGTTTATCCACAAAATTATGAAACATTAGGAGTCATTTCTTTTAATATCAATGCACATTATTTAGACCCGGATCTAACTTCTACTCATAAAGGAGAAACTCGCGAAACTAGAATTAAAGAGTTTCATAAGTATAATGATATTCCCGTTTTAGGCTTAAGAGAAGGTAGCTGGCTTGAAATAATCAATAATAAAATCACTCTTAAAGGAGAATTAAAAGCAAGGTTATTCGTGCAAGATAAAAATCCAGTTGAAATAGAACCTGGATATAAAATTTGCTTTTAATTTTGAATAGTATCTTTTATAGTAGCAGTTTCAAGAAATATTTTAGTTTTTAGAGCAAAATCTCCTTTTTTTACATAATCTGAAAAATTATTATATATTTTTTCTATAGTATCTTTTTCGACTGTAGGTATTCTTAGGACAGAATGTAATGCCAGAGCGCCAATATAAGAATCAGCATGTTGTTTTGCATAATTTAAAGCAAAAGCTGTATTGTTATCACTAATTACCTGCATTTTTTTATTGATCTCTTTTAATTTTTCAGCATCATTTTCTGCTCTGGCTTTTTGAAAAGCAGGGAATAGCACATTCATTTTAGAAATGATGTGATTTGATTGTTTTACAAAATTTGAATAATGGTCATTTGTTTTAGAACCAGAAACTTTAGAAGAAGCTAAACTATCTTTATAAGCTTCAATAGTGATTTTTTTGTTTTCCATAAATATTCCTATGGCACCTTTAACGTTATCAATATAGATTCCATAAGTTTCAGGTTTTTCAATTTTTCCCTTGAATTCAAACTTATCATTTTTTATGGTAGTTGAGTCTAAAATAGTTATAACTCCATTCTCTTGTGTTTTTAAATACACTTTGTTATTATTAGAAATGTTTTTAATATTTCCAGCTATAATAAAACCGTCAGGAATGATTTTTTCAGAACTTTTTTTACAAGAAATAAATAATAAAATTATAATTATAAAGAGTATTAATTTTTTCATGAGACAAAAATAAAATAAATATATTTAACGAATTAAGTAATTTTTAATGACGAATTATACTTAATTATTAATAATAACATGCAGTTTATTAACAAATCTATGTAGTTTATTAACAAAAAGTTACGGATGACAAATTCTTTAGATTTCCTTTAGATTTGGAAAATAGTTTCGCAGTGTTTAATTAAGTATAATGATTGTTTAGAACTAAATTATTTTTTATACAATTTTATTTAAAAGTTATCGTTAGTGTTAAACTGCTGTAGGAAAAGAACCCCCTAAATTATTTATTGGACTAACCTTTTTTCGTTGAATATTCACAATAGAAAGGAAAGATTTTTTTGTCTTAAAAATCACTGCTATGATGAGAGATATTTACTGTTAATTATGAAAATGATTAAAGAAATTATCTTATGATTAAAAAACTATTATTGTTTATATTTATTTTAGTAAGTATAAATGTATTTGCTGCGACTCCCGTTTTATCAAATTTCAGAATTGAAAATTCAAACAAAAATAGAGTCTATTTTGATAGTAATGAATCAATAACAGCATCTAATTATTCTGGCTTTAAAATAAGTGGAAAAACAATAACAGGAATTTCTATTAATTCAGGGGCAAATTCAGGACATTATTTTAGTGTATCTTCTGCATTTGATTTTTGGGATAATAATACTATAAGATATGAGGGAGGTAGTAATTTAATGAGTACAGAAAGTATTCCTTTAAATAATTTTACTTTATCCTATATAAAAAACAATATACCTGAACCAACATTAAGTGGAAAAGTGTATTTTGTTGATAAAACTAATGGGAGTAATTCAAATTCAGGCTTATCGGAAGGACTTGCATGGGCATCTATTCAAAAGGCGGTAAGCGTCGCAAATGCTGGGGATAAAGTTTGGATAAAAGCAGGAAATTACGGGAGCGAAAATTTAACCATGCAAAGAGCTGGATCAACTTCGAACCCTATTGTTTTTGAAGGTTATAAAAATAACCCTGGAGACATTACAAGTAACTATTATACTCCTTATTCTAACATTAATGACCAAACTTCATTGCCCTTAGATTCTAGCGAAATGCCTTTGCTTGATGGTAATGACCCCGATAGCGGAGATGGTATTGAATTTTTTAGTAATATTGATAACATCATCTTTAGAAATATACAAATCAAAGATTATTTTAATGGTGTACATTTTAACAATGGAGAAAATATACTTTTTGAAAATGTTAATATAACCGATATAGGAATTCCTACAGGTGCATCATCTAATGCATTTGATGTAAGCGGATCATCAAATGGTAATTATCGTTTTATCAATTGTAAGGTAGTTAATGCAGAGCACGCAGGTTGGTGGTATGATGGAACAAATTCTCTATGGGATGGGTGTGAGGTATACTACGATATTATTGGAACGACTAACTTTGATTATGGAACAGACTACCCTTATATGATTGCAGGAAGCAATAATATTACATTAAATTCAAAAATACATTATAAAGTAAATCAGGCACATTTAGGGCACGGGTTTAATTTTAAATATGTATCTGACTATAATTTGATAGATAATTGTTTAGCAATAAATACTACAGGCTATAAAACTCGCTATTCTACCTCAAGGTATAATGTAATTAAAAACAGCGAAGCGCATGCGAATGTAAATCATGCACATCCTTCTGCAACTGGTATTAATATGCTAAATGATCCGAATAATAATGTATATGAAAATATGTTCATACATGATCTGTCTACAGGTATTTACGGTGCGCAGAATACGGAAGACCCAACAACAAGAGATTTAGCGCATGATAATATTATTAGAAATTCGATTTTTGTAAATGTTACCGACGGAATATTTCTAAGAAATGAAGCAGTACCACAAGTATCAGCATTTAACAATAACAAAATTTATAATAATACATTTTACAATATTGATAACTTATTTAGTATTGCTACAAAGCACGGTGGAGTATCGGCTAGCGGGAATGAATTCAAAAATAATATTTTACATACAGTTAGCAAAAAGGATAGAACAGGTTCAGGTTCTACTTCATCTAGTGGATTTAATCTTGATTATAATAATTTTTACAATGGTTTTTCGGCAATAGGTACTAATACAAATACTGATGACCCACAATTTGTAAATGCAGGAGCTTCTGATTTCCACTTACAGGAGTCAAGTTCACTAATAGATGCGGGAACAGTTTTAGCGGAAGTTGGTTATGATTATGATAATGTAGGTAGATCTCAGGATAGTGGTCATGATTTAGGAGCTTTCGAAAAAAAAAACGACACAAATACCAACTCTGTTAATGCTAATGCTGGGGCTGATACTTCTATTTGTAGTGGCGATAACACGACGCTAACTGCCTCAGGAGGAGGGTCTTACGTTTGGAGTACAGGAGATACTACAGCTAGTATTACAGTGAACCCTACCACCACAACAACATATACTGTTACTGTGTCTGACGGAACTGATTCTGATTCTGATGATGTAGTTGTAACTGTTAGTGAAATACCTACTGCTGATGCAGGGTCCGATATTACAATATGTAGTGGTTCGGATACAATTTTAACAGCCAATGGCGGAGACACCTATTTATGGAATACGGGCGAGACAACTGAAAGTATTACTGTAAATCCAACTGTAAATACTACATATTCTGTTACTACTAGTAATGATGGATGTACAACAACCGCAACCGATGAAGTAATAGTGACAGTTAATTCTATACCAAATTTAAATGCAGGAAATGATATAGAAATATGCACAGGGTCAAGTATTACTTTGACCGCTTCTGGATCCGATAATTATGTATGGAATACGGGTGAGACTACGGCAAGTATAACAGTTAACCCAGCATCAACAACTACATATAGTGTAACGTCCAGCTCAGGTAGCTGTTCTGTTTCTGATGATGTTATAGTTACGGTTGATGATCCTCCATCTGTAAGTTTAGGAGCAGATACTACCATATGTTTTGGAGAGAGTATCACATTAACAGCTGAAGGTAATGGTAATTTTGTTTGGAATACGGGGGAAACTACATCTAGTATAACGGTTAATCCATCTGCAACTACAACTTATTCGGTTACTGCAAGTAGCTCTTGTAGCGCAAGTGATGTAACAGATGAAATAATAATAAATGTTACACCAGAAATTACACTTGACGCAGGAGTTGATGTTGTAATATGTCAAGGCGAAAATGTAACATTAACTGCATCTGGCAATAATGGATTTTTATGGAATACGGGTGAGACTACGGCAAGTATTACAGTTAATCCAACATCAACAACTACATATAGTGTAACATCTACATCAGGTAACTGTTCAGCCTCTGATGAGGTTATAGTTACAGTTGATAGCCCTCCATCGGTAAGTTTAGGGGCAGACGCTACTATATGTTTTGGAGAGAGTATCACATTAACAGCTGAAGGCAATGGTAATTTTGTTTGGAGTACCGGGGAAACTACATCTAGTATAACGGTTAATCCATCTGCAACTACAACTTATTCGGTTACCGCAAGTAGTTCTTGTAGCGCAAGCGATGTAACAGATGAAATAATAATAAATGTTACACCAGAAATTACACTTGATGCAGGAGCTGATGTTATAATATGTCAAGGCGAAAATGTGACATTAACTGCATCTGGTAATAATGGATTTTTATGGAATACGGGTGAGACTACGGCAAGTATTACAGTTAATCCAACATCAACAACTACATATAGTGTAACATCTACATCAGGTAACTGTTCAGTTTCTGATGAGGTTATAGTTACAGTTGAAAGCCCTCCATCGGTAAGTTTAGGAGCGGACACTGCCATATGTTCAGGTGAGAGTATCACATTGACAGCCGAAGGCAATGGTAATTTTGTTTGGAGTACCGGTGCAACTTCATCAACAATAATAGTTAGCCCATCTACAACTACTACATATTCGGTTACAGCAAGTAGTTCTTGTACTGGAAGTAGTGTATCTGATGAAATAGAAATAACTGTGAATGACATACCAAATATTGATGCGGGTTCAGATGTGACTATTGAAGCAGGAACAAATATCACATTAACAGCTAATGGCGAAGGAAGTTTTCTATGGAATACAGGTGAAACAACGCCTAGTATTACAGTTAGCCCAACTGTTACAACAACATATACAGTAGTAGCTACCTTAAATGGTAGCTGTTCAAGTGAAGATAGTGTAATTGTAATTGTTGATGGTACTTCAGAACAAGTAGTAGCTTATGCAGGTGAGGATGTAGAAATATGTAAAGACGCACCTAGTGTTATTTTAACAGCTAGTGGTGGAGATAATTATATATGGAATACCGGTGAGACAACTGAAAGTATTACTGTTAATCCTAATGAGACTACTGTCTATACAGTTACAGTTTCAAATAGTAGTAGTATTGATACAGATGAGGTGACTATTATTGTTGATGAAGGGTGTTCTGGATTAGGTAATCGTAATTCATCAACACAAGAATTGATTGCTTATCCTAATCCTACAGATGGATTATTAAATTTAGAAATAAATGGTTATAGTAGTGCATTGAATATATCGTTGTTTAGTTTGAATGGAAGCTTGGTTTATTCTGAGGATATTAATGATTATTCTCCAGATAAGATTTTAAAACGGCAAATTGATTTATCAAGATTTGGTAAAGGAGTTTATTTTGTTCGTTTAACTAACAATAATACTAATAAGACCAAAAAAATTCTTGTTATATAGTTTACTGTATGCAATTACTTTTTAAGTAAATAAAAAACACCTCTATAAAAGAGGTGTTTTTTTTATTGAAAATAATATATAATTAGTTCGTTTATATTAAAATGGCTTATTGTATATCAATATGTTTATATTTTAAGTAGAAAAAAATACATACATTTGGCTCATTGTTGAAAAAGAAAAANCTTATATGTTATCTCCTCAAGTTAAAATTGGCATTAAATCCTTAAACGTTTGTAATTTTCGTTTTNTAATTCTTAAGAGTATTACATATTATATTTGTTATAAGATGAAGATTGTAATAAGATCGGTATAAATTGGTAGGAACGATTTATTTAGAGTTGTTATTTACATAGAACTTATTCGATTTTCAAAAGTATATTATTATCTATTAAACAAATCTTATGTATATAGTCCAAGAGTTGTTTCCTATTTAAGGATAAAAGCAGGTTAAGTTCATTTCTATTCTAGTGGAAAATAGTTATAATAGAAGTAATAATTATTATAAGAATATGAATACGTTTCATCAATAGTATTTGATTGAGGACATTAAATTTAAAAGACGTTAAGTGAATATATTTAAATGGAAGATTTAAAACAAAAATCAATAAACGGTGTAATTTGGAATCTAATTGAAAAATTTGGTATTCAATTGATTAAACTAGTTCTCGGTGTAGTATTAGCACGATTATTAACACCTGAAGATTATGGTTTGATAGGAATGATTACGGTGTTTTTCGCAATAGCAATGGTATTTATTGATAGTGGGTTTGGTATGGCTTTTATTCAAAAGAAAGAAGTGAATGATATCGATGCAAGCACAATCTTTTATTTTAATTTAGGTGTAAGTAGCCTTTTTTATGCCATAATGTGGTTTTGCGCCCCTTTAATTGCGAATTTTTATGAAGAGAGTCAACTTGTAATGCTGATAAGAGTGCTAAGTATATTGCTCATTATTAATGCCATAGGTTTGATACAATTCACTAAATTAAAAAAAGAAGTAGATTTTAAAAAAATGACGATTATTATTCTTGTCAGTTCTTTAGTGTCAGGCATTGCAGGAATTATAGCTGCTTTGATGAATTATGGAGTTTGGAGTTTGATTATTCAGCAACTTGTGGCGGCATCAATTAAAAACATCGGATTATGGGTTTTTTATAAATGGAGACCTTTGTTACGATTTAATATAAACTCCCTTAAATCAATGTTCTCTTTTAGTTTATGGGCCTTATTTATTGGTATCATAGATACAATTTTTAACAATATTTATATACTATTTATCGGTAAATATTTTTCGGCAGCAGGCCTTGGGTTTTATACAAAAGCGGTACAATTCCAGCGAATGATTTCTGCTGAGGCTTCAGAGGCAATAGGGACGGTCGCTTTCCCTGTATTTTCGAAATTACAGGAAGACAAAATCGCATTTAAAAATGCAATCAAAAAGTTTAGTCAAAATACCTTGATTTTTATAGCTCCTTTGTCAGCTATTTGTATTGTTATTGCAAAACCTCTTTTTTTGATTTTGTTAACAGAAAAATGGTTGCCCATGGTACCTTATTTTCAGCTTCTGCTAGTAGCAGGGATATTGTATCCAATTCATTTAATAAACGTGATAGTTCTTAATGCCCTGGCTAAAATGAAATTGAACTTTAATTTATCTATGATTAAGAATGTTTTAAGAATAATTAATATTGTTGCTATGTATAGACATGGTATCATTTATATCATTTATGGGGAGATAGTGCTTTCTGTTTTAACATTGTTCTTGAATACTTTCTATACAAAACGATTTGTCGGATACGGTTTATTCGAGCAAATGAAACATTTATCGGTAATAATTTTAACTTCACTGGCTTTAACAATTATTGGATTGATATTAACGAATGAGATTACCAATGATTTTTTAAAAATAATAATTGGGGCCTTATTCGTTGGAAGTTTTTACATTATTAGCATGTATTTTTTAAATCGGAAAGTATTTTTAGATATGATAGAAATTATTAAAACTAAGCTTCCAAAAAAAAATAGTTAACTATTACTCCTAAAGCAATAGTAAATTGAAATTGGTAAAAGTATTGTTAGATAGCTTTTTCAATACTTATGTGCTTTTATTATTTCTTCTTTCTTATGGAATATGATGGACTTAATTAAGCTTTTTAATGTCTAACCTTGAGTTTTATTAACCATTCGCTTTAGTTTGTTTTTTATTCTTAGATAATTTTTTATAATATGCCAATTTATAGCAGATTTAGANCCTATAACTTTTAACTTATCATCAAAATTAGATTTTCCAATTTCTTTTAATTTGAGATAATATTCTTTTGATAAAGTGAGATCTTTTTTTAAAAAACCATAATTTAAGTTTAACTTATAAAAATCAATTTCAATAGATTCTTTTGTTTCTTTTTTACAACCCAATTTGTCAATCAAATCAAACTTCATTTTAATCTCAGAAAAATCGAACTCATATTTTTTTTCAATATCTTGACCATGATTACTTGCAGATGATTCTAAAACTCTATAAGTGGCAGTTGATTTGTTGATGTATCCCACGTTTTTATTTCTTGAAATAATTAACCATAATGGATAATCACCTAATTTATAATTCGACAAATCAGGGAGTATGCTATAGTCTAAAAAATTCTCAAAATCATTCCTAAATAAAACCGATAACGTCGCAATATTGTTTTTTAACAGAAGCTCATCATAGGTTTGATTATAAGATATAGGTATTTTATAGAATAAATTTCTCTTAGGTACTAATTTCATATTTTTATTATAGAAAATATCAAAATCTGTATGCACCATATTAAATTCTAAATTTTTTTCTAAAAAATCTACTTGCATTTGTAATTTGTGAGGGTCTGTCCAATAATCATCACCATCACATATTGCAACAAAGTCAGCTTTAGAGTTTTTACATTTACTGAGAGTATAATGCCAGTTTCTCGCTCCACCTATATTTTTAGAGAAAGATTCAAATTCAATTTTATCTGGGTGTTTTAAAGCATACTCTTTACAAATTTCAGCAGTTCTGTCAGGAGAATTATCATCAGTTATAAATAGTTTATAATCAAAATTTGTTTTCTGTAATAGTACACCTTTTATAGCATCATTAATAAATCTTTCATGATTATAAGTAATCATTGTAACAGCAACTTTCACTTTGTTTTTTGACATTATTTTTTTAATATTAAATTAGATAGAATTGTTAAAACAAATTTAATTATTCATTAGAGAATTTCTTCTAAAAAAATCATTTTTCTTATAAAGCTATAAACGAGTTTATAAAAAAACACTTTTTAGAATGTATTATTTTTTTATTCTTCGGACACAATTTGACTTATTAACAGAAAATCGTATAAGTTTTCTATTACTCATAACTATATTTCTAGAATTAATAAAATTTTTAATTCTACTTTACAATTGAATCGTTCTCATCAAAATGTGTAAATGAATTATATTAAACTTTCTTCTATTTTCACAATCATTAGTACTATTTATATTAAGTACTATTTTTTGCCATTTTAAAAAAAATGTCTTTTATGGCTATATGAAAAGTATTTTATATTTTTACTCGCAATATAACAGACTTTTAATACATAAATTAAACTATGCATAGATTTTATAAGTTACTAATTGATGACATAAAGACAATGTCTATTAAAGAGAATTTCTGGTATTGGATTTTTCCTTATATTTTGCTATTTATGTTAATGGCCTTATATTTTTCCGGAATTCCGTTTTTAGCTGAATTAGTTGCCCCTGAAAGTAATAGGGAATATGGAATTTTAGAAAATAGTCAATTAGTTTTTATATTCGGAGTTATTATATTGTCTTTTTATGTGGTATTCAACAAACCCGCCATATTGCAAAAATGGGGATTTGGACTCCTTGGTCTATTGTCTATTTTTATCTTTTTGGAAGAGATGGATTATGGTGATCATTTTATTAGATATTTTTCTCATGATCAAAAAAGATCAATATTTTTAGAGACGTTTGGTACAAATAGTGTACATAATCAAGAAGGAGATATTCTAATTTATATGAGAAGAACTCCTTATGTGATTATTTTTATCTTATTTACACTATGCCCATTTATAAATAGAAAATATTTTCATCCTCTATTTAATTATTTAATACCTCAACCTAGAATGGCATTAATGATGATTTTATTTTTTGTAGCATACTTTGTTCCAAGATGGTTAATAGATTTCAACATTTTTGAGGTTGGAAGTTTAGGGGTTGGTAATAGTATTGGTGAATTTACAGAAATGATTGTTTATTTTATTTTTCTAATTTACATATATCATATTGTTATTGACAAGGAATGGCCAAAATTTATGGGTTTACCCTTTGCTAAATCATCCAAGGGAGAAAAGTAGACTATATAAAATATATTGCCTACTTATAATAACTATTTAAATATTTGATTTATTAAAAGTTAGAGTAAAATCGAAAATTAAAATCAAACAAAAATATTTGAATTTTAGTTATGTACTAAGGGTTTGGAATATAAAAAAATACTTACTTTTGATCTGTTATTGAAAAAGAAATAAATATGTGATATTTTTTGTAGAAAAAATAGCTTTACATTGTTAGAATCTCCTACCTTGGTAAAGGTAAATAAGTAGTTTATATCACAAACTTATCCTTTTACAATTTTATTTGATCGACAGTTTATTCTTTAATCAAAATATTTGCATTAAACGACCGTTTAGAAACAAAGAAATTAATTTTTTTGATTAATGATTCGTTGATGCTATTATTTTTATTATAATAAAAATATAATCTAAAATCAGATGGTATACTTAAATTAATTGCACTTTTTAGTTGGGATTGAGAGTGGCGAAGCCATTTTATAATTAAATAAATAGTCAATAAAAATTTTATAATAAACAAATAAATATGAAAAATTTTGCATTAATTGGAGCAGCTGGGTATATAGCTCCAAGGCATTTAAAAGCAATAAAAGACACTAATAATAATTTAATTGCGGCATTAGATAAATTTGATTCAGTGGGTATTATGGATAGCTATTTTCCNAATGCCGATTTTTTTGTAGAATTTGAACGTTTTGATAGACATCTTGAAAAGTTAAAAAGACAAAAAGATATTCACTTAGATTATGCAAGTATTTGTACCCCGAACTATTTACATGATGCCCATATTAGATCAGCATTGAGAAGAGATGCTCATGCTATTTGCGAAAAACCACTTGTATTGAACCCATGGAATATAGATGCTTTACTTGATATTGAAAAAATGACAGGGAAGAAAGTTTATACTATTTTGCAACTAAGATTACATCAAAGTATTATAGCTCTAAAAGAAAAAGTTGATAAGGGTCCGAAAGATAAGATATATGATGTAGATCTGACTTATTTGACTTCAAGAGGGCATTGGTATTATACATCATGGAAAGGAGATGTTTCTAAATCAGGTGGAATCGCCTCTAATATCGGTGTACATTTTTATGATATGTTATCTTGGATATTTGGCGATGTAAAACAGAATATTGTTCATTTGCATACACATGATAGAGCAGCTGGATATCTTGAATTTGAAAAAGCAAGAGTACGATGGTTTTTGTCAATTGATTATAATACTATACCTCAAGAAGTTAGAGACAATGGGCAACGTACATACCGTTCAATTACAGTAAATGGTGAAGAAATAGAATTTAGTGGAGGATTTACTGAGTTACACACTCGAAGCTATGAGGATATTTTAGCTGGTAATGGGTTTGGTTTAATAGATGCAAAACAATCTATAGAAATTGTTCATAATATTCGAAATGCTGAAATTGCCCCCTTAAAAGAAGATTATCATCCTTTTGCCAAATTTCCAACAACAAATCACCCTTTTAAAAATTCGAATTAATTATCATAATAGAGTAATCAATCTAAATCGTAGCATCCACAATTTTTAATTGAACAATATTCAGAAATAAAAATTCATTATGAAACAGCGTATTTATTTATGAAAAATAATAGCGGTAAGTATAAAAATAAGAACTGGATATTATTTATTAATTATAACGCTTATCCATGTATAGTTGGTGGACTAGAGATTTTTAACTTTCACTTAATAAATGAATTAAGTAAAAGTTATGATACGCATGTACTAACTTTCTGCAATGATTATAATGGTAAAGGTAATTTAATTGTACATAAGATAAAAAATTTAAGATTTTCTAAATTTACAACCCCACTTTCTACTTTTCTATTTATAATGAAAAATAGAAAAAGAATTAAACTGATTCATATAAGTTATACTTTCGATTTTTGGAGCCATTTCTTAGTAATAGTTTTAGTTAAAAAAATATTGAGTATAAAATATATAGTTACAATTCATGATGGGAATCTGGCTAAATGGATACCAAATTGGCCCTATAGAATATTTTTTAAAAATGCTTCAAAAATAACAGGTGTTTCAGATCGGATTGTTACTGAATATGAAAAAAGGTCTAATAGAAATGATTTGATTTTTACACCTCCATTGATACCATTTAATGTTGTTACTCCTAAAAAAAAGTTTATAAAAAAATGGTCAATAAATGCTGATGATCAAGTACTTCTTTATGTAGGATCATTAAAACCTTTGAAATCGGTTAATACTTTAATTGAAGCACTTGGAATTATATCTTCTAAAAAATTAAAAAACTATAAACTTAAAGTGCTAATTGCAGGAGATGGTATATCTAAAAATGAATTGGAAGATCAAGTTTGTGAGTTAAATTTACAAGATAATGTACAATTTTTAGGGAATGTTAAAACTGAATTGGTTTCTGAGTTATATAATTTGGCTGATATTTATACAATCTGTTCAGAGTATGAGGGTTTGCCAATTTCTACTTTGGAAGCCTTTGCAAATAACCTACCATGTATAACCTCAGATGCTCCAGGCTTAATTAATATATCTGAAAACAATAAAAATACAATTTTGTTTAAGACTAAAGACAGCTATGAATATGCAAGTAAAATAGAACTTGTATTAAATGATTTTAAGATTCAAGAAAAATTGAAAACCAATGGCAATAACTACTATAAAAGTCTTTTTTCTTATGACAAATTGGTGAATAATTTTAAAGAAATAATTGATAAAATATGATTAGAAAATCTATTATTAATTATATTCTAGAAAAAACATTTATTAGATATTTTATTTCAAAAGTTGGTAGTAATGTCTAAAAAAGTAAAGTTTATATTTCCGGTAACACTTTTCTTGTTCAGTGCAATTCAATTATTTTTAATAAAAAGTGGACTTTTTCAAATAGGAGTTTTCTTTTATTTAATTTATGCTCAGGTTCTTTTTTCAATTGATAAAAAATATATAATTGCATTATTTGTTTTTCACTTACCTCTTTTGCCTTATATACCTAGTGATTTTAAATTATTTAGCGTTCTAGGACCACATGAAATAATTTATGGGTATTCTTTTTTTTATTTGAATAATTTATCAAAAACAACAAAAGTTAAACTTAATGAATTTCAGAAACTGTCTATTAAGTTCGTTTATTTATTTTTCTTTATAAAAGTATATATTATTGTAAAAGACAATATTTTAGGGCTTGATGCCTCAAATGCAGGAAATGTATTAAATATTGTTAAAAAATTTTTCAGATATTTTCTTTATTTCTCATCGCTAGTATTGTTAATTAAATTTATTTATTTAAAAGATATTTATAAATATGTTTTTGATGGGATGAAATATTCCGTAGTTGTTCTTGTTTTATCAATGGTATTTACCGTACCATTAATTTTGATGGGTGCTAATATTAAAGATAAAGAAATGTATTTTATCGCTGTAGCATTAAGGGAAAGATATATGGGCTTTTATGGGTCAGGGGGGGATCAAAACAGTGCCGGAATATTTCTAACTTCTTTTTTTGGGTTTTTATTGGCCTTATATGAAAAAACAGGTAAGATTAAGAATTATATAATTTTTATGGGTTTTGCAGTTTTAGGTATTTTGTTAACAGGATCAAGAACTTCTTTTATGGCATTAGCTATAATAATTTTACTCTTTCTAATTACAAATAAGTCTGGCAAGGATAAATTTTTAATTTTAATAGCCTGTGTAATTTTTTATTTTTTATTTGCAAAACAATTAGACTTAGTTATTCAAAGATTTCTTGACCCTTCTGCAGCTAATGCTATTGACCCTAATGATACCGGTAGAGTTGGGAAATGGATATTGTATACGAATTGGATAATTGAACATCCTGAAACCCTATTAATTGGCAATCTGACTAATATACCTTTTAGACTTGCCCCTCATAATTATTTTATATATATAATTTATCATATAGGTATAATTCCCTTTTTAATATTTATCAAATTATTTATCAAATTATTGAAAAAGATAAAATTCAAAATGGGACATAATTCCATAAAAAGTGTATATTATATATTACCCTTTATATTAGCCATGATGACGGTAAATTCTCATGGATCATCAATCTACTTATGGTTATACCTTCCTATTGGAGCCTATTTTTTATCTGATAAAATGTTAAAATATTAACTAAATCTTAGATGTCTCTAAACAAAACTAAAAACTAACTTATGTGTGGTATTGCAGGTAAAATATATTTTGAAAAAGAAAGAAAAATCTCTTTAGAAGAATTAAAGAGTATGACAGATATTATTCTTCATCGAGGGCCAGATGATGAAGGGCATTATATCAATTCAAATGTTGGTTTAGGTTTTAGACGCTTAAGTATTATAGATTTACATACAGGTCATCAACCTTTATCAAATCAAGATGAATCAATTTGGATTACATTTAATGGAGAAATTTATAACTATAAAGAGTTACGCGCAACATTAGAAAAAAAAGGATATAGTTTCAAAACTAATACAGATACAGAAACAATTGTATATCTATATCAAGAATATGGAGAAAAATGTGTAGATTATTTAAGAGGAATGTTTGCCTTTGTGATTTGGGATGATAAACAAAAGCTTCTTTTTGGTGCCAGAGACAGATTTGGTATCAAACCATTTCATTATTATATTGATAATGAAAAATTTGTTTGGGGTTCTGAGATTAAATCAATTTCAGCATCCGAAAATATAAAGAAAGACATTAATTTAGAATCGCTAGATTATTATTTTGCCTATAGCTATACACCAAGGGAACAATCTATATTTCATCAAATTAAAAAGTTAAAACCAGGTCATTCTTTTAAATTCAGACCTTATGAAAAAGATAAGTTAGAGATTAAACCTTATTGGACAATACATTTTGAACCAGATTATTCAAAATCAGAATCTTATTGGAAAGAAGCCATTTATGATACATTAAGTGAATCTGTAAAAATGCGAATGATTAGTGATGTACCTTTAGGGGCATTTTTAAGTGGAGGAGTAGATTCGAGTACTGTAGTTGCTTTAATGGCATTAAACTCTGATAAACCTATTAAAACATTTTCAATTGGCTTTAAAGAAGAAAAATATAATGAATTACAGTATGCCAGACTTATAGCTGAGAAATATAGAACAGAACATCATGAATTTATCATAGAGCCAGAATCTATAGATTTATTGCCTGATCTTGTTAGAGCGTATGATGAGCCTTTTGCTGATGATTCTGCTATACCTACCTATTATGTTTCAAAATTTACCAGAGAACATGTGACTGTTGCCCTGTCTGGAGATGGTGGTGACGAACTTTTTGCAGGATATAGTTCTTATAACAAAATGAAAGATCTATATCATAAAAAGATAAGTTCTAAAACTTTATTTTCTGGGGTTAATAAATTGATACCAGATTATATGTATGGTAAAGGAATGACCTATTATTTATCAAAAGATAAGAATAATATTGGAGCCTATTTTTGTTTTTGGAAGGATTATGAAAGGCAAAAAATTTTTCAATCTGATATTAAAGAAAAACTTAATGGTCAATTAGCAGAGAATGCTAAACTCAATCTTTTAAAATCTATGGATGGTGATTTTATGAGTAAAATGCAACAGTTAGATATGCAAACATATATGGTTGACGGTATTTTAACAAAAGTAGATAGAGCATCAATGATGAATTCATTAGAAGCAAGAGTGCCGATTCTGGATCATAAATTTGCCGAACTTAGTTTTAAAATACCTTCAAAGTTTAAAATGAATGGGAATTCAAAAAAATATATTTTAAAAGAATCATTTCGTGATATTTTACCCGAAGGAGTATTGTCTCATAAAAAACAAGGTTTTGCTGTTCCGTTAAGTATTTGGTTTAAGGATAACCTAAAAGATTATGCTTATGACACACTTTTAAATAGCGGACATCTTTATGGCTTATTGAATAAAAGTTATGTTGAGAAGATGTTGAATAATCATCAAAAAGGAATAAGAGACTATAGCGAAAAAATTTGGTCATTATTATTTTTAAATGAATGGTTAAAACAGAATAATTAATTAGTGAAAATTCTATTTTTTATAGAAAGTTTACGGCCTGGTGGAAAAGAACGACGCTTGGTTGAACTCATTAAAGGACTTTCTTTAAATCCTTCAATAGAGATGGAAATTGTTTTAACTAAAGATGAGATACATTATGAAGATATTTTATCTACCCAAGTTAGAATAAATTATACTATTCGTAAAGGGTTGAAAAAAGACCCTAGAATTTTTTATAAGTTTTATAAAATAGCTAAAAGATTTAAACCAGATATCATTCATGTTTGGGGAAACTTAGTGGCTATCTATGCCATACCTGCAAAAGTATTACTTAGAGTTCCAATGATAAACAATCAAATTGCTAATGCACCCTCAAAAGTAAGCAATTCAATCTTAAGCCATAAGTTGAGTTTTCCATTTTCTGATATGATATTAGCAAATTCTTTTGCAGGTATAAAAGCATATAATGCACCCGAATCAAAAAGTAGGGTTATTTATAACGGCTTTAATTTTAGTAGAATTAATAACTTAAATGATATTGAAAGTATAAGAAAGAAGTTTAATATAACCACAAAATTAATCGTAGGTATGGTAGCTTCTTTTTCTGATATGAAAGATTATGAAAGCTATATTAAAGCTGCAAATATAATTCTTTCGAATAATAAGGATGTTACCTTTTTGTGCATAGGTGCAGGAGATGATAGTCACTATAAACAAATGGTAAAGTCTGAAAATAAGAACAAAGTATTTTTTTTAGGAAGACAGAATAATGTAGAAAATATAATGAATATTTGTGATATTGGAGTGCTATCAACCTATACCGAGGGTATCTCAAATGCCTTGTTAGAATTTGCAGCATTGGGTAGACCGGTAGTAACTACTTTTGGTGGAGGGAATGTTGAATTGGTGAAACAGGGTGAAACAGGTTATTTGGTAAATCAAAAATCTCCTAATGATTTAGCAGAAAAAATAGAGATCTTATTGAATGATGAAAAGAAAAGGATGGAATTTGGGATTAAAGGAAAAGAAAGAGTAACTCAACAATTTTCAATAGAGAATATGATTACAAATTTCACAGAAGTTTATACTGAGCTTATTAGAAAACAAAATAGGTATTAATGAATAGACAACTACGCATTGGCGTTATCTTTCAAGATAAGGTTATTCCTGCATGGGCATACCGAATGCTTGCTAAAATTGATAAGAGCTCTAGTAGTGAATTTGTTTTGTTGATAGAAGATAATAATGATCAAACAGAAAATAATGTAAATCATTTTGTGTATGATNTATATAAAAAGTTAGACCGGAAATATTTTAAAANNAAGCCTGATGCATTGAAAAAAAAATCTTTANATAATTTAATAAATTTAGAGGCTATTAATATTCGANATATTGAATCCGTTGAAAAANCTACAATTGATATTATAATTAATTTAGGTAATAATGTATTAAATGAAAATGTTTCAGCTATTGCTAAATATGGAATTTGGCGATTTACTTTTGGAAAAAATGAAAGTAATACAACCGAACTTAATGGTTTTTGGGAGGTTATTGATAGAAAAGGAATGATTGATGTCATATTGCAAATGCAAACTCAAAATGTAAACAAAATTTTAGCTATTTCACCTTCGCTTACAGATAACTTAAGTGTTAATAGATGTCAAAATAGTTTTTTATGGAAAGCAGCGTCAATTTTACCCAGAAAAATAGAAGAACTATATAGAGTAGGCGAAATAGAGTTCTTTAAAAGAGTAAATGAAATAAAACATCATTCTAGTACGAATGATATTGAATCAATTTCTTCAAATGCTAAAGTTCTTTTAAAATTGGCTAAATTTAAATGGATGAGAATTCAAAATATTATAAAAAGTTTCTTCTATTTTGATCAATGGATTTTACTTTATAGGTTTGAAGAGACAACAATTGTTTCTAAAGAGTTGTCTAAGTTTAAAAAAATTTTACCTCCAAAGGGCAAATTTTGGGCGGATCCGCATATAATAAAAAAGCAGGATACCTATTATATTTTTATTGAAGAATTAATTTATAAAGAGAACAAAGGCTTTATTTCTGTAATAGAAATGGACAATCAAGGTAATTATAAAGATCCGGTAAAGATTTTAGAACAAGATTATCATTTATCTTTTCCATTTATTATTGAAGATAATGATGATATATACATGATTCCTGAGTCAAAGGAAAGTAAAAATATACAACTCTATAAATGCGTCAATTTTCCCTATAAATGGGAACTTGAAACCATTTTAATGAATAACGTGAATGCTGTAGATACTGTCGTGACAAAAAAAGATAATAAATACTGGTTATTTACCAATATGATTGAAAATGATGGAGCCTCTTTATATGATGAACTCTATTTATTTTCATCTGATAGCTTAGTTTCAAACGATTGGAAAAGTCATCCAGAAAACCCAATTGTATCAGATGTAAAAAATGCGAGGATGGCGGGTAAATTGTTCGAACAGAATGGTAATTTGCACCGACCATCGCAAAACTGTTCTAACCATTATGGATATGGAATGCAAATCAATCAAATAACCGAACTTGCAGAAAATGCTTATACAGAAAAAACTACTAAATCTATTTTCCCTAATTGGGATAAAAGAATTAGCTCAACGCACTCTATAAGTCATACAGATAATTTAACCGTGATAGATGCACAATTAAAGAGAAGAAAATAATATGATCATGGAGACAAATAATAAATATATAATTAAAATTATAGCAACTTGGATGATTGATGAGCTCATTGTTTTTTCAAAACATACTAAAGTAGATATTATTTTACTACAGAAACAAGAGGAATTTTTCAATGAAGGTTTAGAAAGATTAAAAATAAAAAATTTAAAAACCTATACAAAACCCTTTTCAACAAAGCACTTGCTTAAGAAACTCGGAGTGGTTATCCCTTTTTTCTTTAAAAATCTCTTTAGATTTAGAATTGATTATAATATGGTTATCGGATTAAATGCTATTTTCACTTTTCTAAAATTAGATTTATCGCTTTTTTCTAAAGAATCTAATATCCATGCACAATTTGCATCTCAGTCAGCCATTATTTCGTTACTCATTAAAAAATATTATAGAAATGAACCTAAATATTCATTTACTTTTCATGCCTATGATATTTATTTTGAGAGCAAATGGTTTAGTAAATTGGTAGAACAATGCCATAAGGCATTTAGTATTTCAGAATTTAATATTAATTATGTTACGAATAAATACCTTTCTTCTAAGAAAATTGTTTTGGCAAGATTAGGGGTATTTACTGAAGAAATGAAACCTTTTAATAAAGAAAAAGATGAAGTACTAACTTTAGGTATTATGAGCTGGTTCGTTAAAAAAAAGGGCGTAGAATATTTATTAGAAGCTTTAAATATTTTAAAAGAGAAGGGATATTTCAATGTGAAGCTAATACTTGCAGGAGATGGTCCCTTAAAAGAGAAATACTTGAAATATATTAATAAGAAAAAACTAGAATCATTTGTAGATTATATAGGTTCTGTTGATGGTAAAACAAAAATTAACTTTTACAATTCATTAGATGTATTTATATTACCATCTATATCATTACCAAATGACCAAGATGGAATTCCCGTAGTTTTAATGGAATCTATAGCTTATGGTTTACCGATAATAAGTACAGATGTTTCAGGTATTCCCGAAATTTGTATTAATAAGTATAATGGATTTTTATTAGAAGAGAAGAATACCAATGAGATCGTAAATTCTATAATAAGTTTGATTGAAAATAGAGAACAATTGGATAATTTCTCTAAAAATTCATTAGAGTTAAGTAAAAAATATGATATAGAAATCAATTCAAAAGAAAAGATGAAAGCGATGGGTTGGATTTAAAATATTATAATGAAAGTTGCAAATAAAATATTATTTTTTAGTGGTTCTTTACTTAAGAAAAGCCCTTTTTTATTAAACCACTTGCTAAACTATAAATCAAATAGTTTAAGAATAGTATATTATCATATGGTCTCTAAAAATGACTATCCATTTTATTTTGATAATAAAGCTATTTCTGTAGACGAATTTAGAGAACAGATACTTTTTTTTAAAAAACATTATGATATCATTAGCTTGTCGGACGCTATTGAATTTGCAAAAAAAGGATCATCTTTAAAAAGAAAATTAGTCATTACTTTTGATGATGGTTTTACGGACAATTATACTGTTGCAGCGCCCATTTTAGGTGAGTTGAATTGCAGCGCTACTTTTTTTTTAATTGGAAATTGTATTGATAATAAAGATTTAATGTGGCGTAATAAATTACTACTCATTCAAAAAGTTGATGAGGCTGTTTTGAAAAAGGGATTGGAAAAAGCTGTAAATCAATATGATCTAAGCCTAAAAGGTTATCAAAATTTAATGAGTTGGAGTTATGTTTCAATACCCATGAGTAAAAAAGATAAAATTGTAAATAGTTTATGGGAGAGTACTATGGATATTTCTATTGAAGAGTATCTATCAGAACAACAACCCTATATGACAAGTCAACAGATTAATGAATTGAATAACGAAGGTTTTGAATTCGGATCTCATTCAATGTCACATCCAATTTTTAGCAGGCTTACATACGAAGAATTTCGGGATGAAATACTCAATTCAAAAAATAAAATTGAGCAATTAATTCACAAGAAAATAAACACTTTTACCTATCCTTTCGGACAAAAACCTAGCTTAGCATTTGAAAAGCGGTTATTAGAAGAGTACCCAAATACCACAGAAACATTTTTAGGAACTAGAAATAGATTAAGAAATACCCCTGAGAATATTTTATCATGGGGAAGAGATAATTTAGAGCATCCCTTTGAAATAGCATTGTCTAGGTTTTTGTTAGTATCTACTTTTAGAAGTTTTTAAAATTTAAAGCTTGAGATTGCAATAAATTAGATTCATGTCGTTATGTTAAGAAAAAAGAGCATAAAAATGTGACTAATATCAACTTAAACTTATATTGATAATCCTACAATTATTGATTGTAATAAGATAAAATTTTTTGAAATAGTAAGTCGAAATAATTTAATAAAATGAAAGATAAAAAACCAATACTCATATCACAACCGACACTACCAAATCTGGATGAATTTGTAGAGAGTTTAAAAATAATTTGGGAAAGAAAATGGTTAACAAACAATGGTGAGTTTCATCAAGAATTTGAAAAAAAACTTGCTAATTATTTGGGTGTACCATATGTCTCACTATTTTCTAACGGTACTCTAGCTTTAATTTCGGCTTTACAAGCATTAAGAATTACTGGTGAGGTAATTACTACACCATACTCTTTTGTTGCAACGACTCATGCACTTCATTGGAATGGAATTAAGCCCATTTTTGTTGATATTGACCCGGTTTATGGTAATATTGATCCTGTTAAAATAGAAGCGGCTATAACACCTAGAACTACCGCAATATTACCTGTACATGTATACGGGAATCCTTCAAATATAAAACAAATTGAACATATTGCAGATACATATGGATTGAAAGTGATTTATGACGCAGCACATGCATTTGGAGTAGAAGAAGATAATAATTCAGTCTTAAATTTCGGAGACTTATCTATATTGAGTTTTCATGCTACTAAAGTTTTTAATACTATTGAAGGTGGTGCAATTATTAGTAAGGATGAAAAGACAAAAAAACGAATAGATAATTTAAAGAATTTTGGTTTCGCAAATGAAACTACTGTAGTTGCACCTGGTATTAATGCAAAAATGAATGAAGTTCAGGCTGCTTATGGATTATTACAATTGAAATCAATAGACAAGCAAATAAAAGAACGCAAAGTAATTGCAGATAGATATCGTGAATTATTAGATGGTATAGATGGAATCCGTTGTATAGATGATATTGAAAATGTAAAGCACAATTATTCCTATTTTCCTATTTTTGTGGATGCTTCTATATACCCAATGACTCGAGATAAATTATATTTTAAATTAAAAGAAAATAATGTTCACGGTAGACGTTATTTTTATCCTTTAATAAGTGAATTTCCTACTTATAGGGGTTTACCATCGTCTAATCCTGATAACTTAAGTATCGCTTCAGAATTTGCAGATCAAGTGATTTGTTTACCTATATATCCCGATTTAAAAAAAGAAACATTAGTAGAGATAGTTAGTATTATAAAATAAATAAAGAATGCTATGAGATCCATCTTTATTTATTTGTTAGAGGTGTTTTCAATTAATAAAAATGCTTTTAATTAAAAGATTAGTGATGCGACGTTAATTTTGTCAAGTGTAGTTGGATAAATAAAATAAAAATTAAACTATTATTGAATGCGTATATTAATTGATTTAGGACATCCTGGACATATTCATTATTTTAAAAATACAATTAAGTATTTAAATGATAATGGTCATGAAGTTATTATCTCTACTAGAGACAGGAAGGTTCTTATAGAGCTTTTAAATAAATTGAACCTACCATATATTAATAGAGGTAAAGGTAAAAATTCTAGGTTTGGAAAATTATTGTATATGATAAAGGCTGATATACAATTGTTGTTTGTGGCATTAAAACATAAACCTGATATTTATTTAAGCTTTTCGTCACCTTATGCAGCTCAAGTATCATATTTACTAAGAAAACCACATATTGCATTAACAGATACCGAACATGAAGATAAAGTTTTATCTAAATTTACATATCCATTTTCCACTAGTATTTTAACTGGAAGTAGTTATTTAAATGACTTAGGTGAAAAGCATATTAGGTTTAATAGTGTTATTGAGGGTCTATACCTTCATAAAGAATATTTTAAACCTAATATTCAGATAAAAGAAGATTTACAATTAAAAGAAGATGAAGAATATATAATTATTCGATTTGTTTCTTGGAATGCCCATCATGATGTTGGTCACTCAGGTCTCGATACCCAAACTAAAAGAGATTTAATAGAAATATTAAAATCTAAATATAAAGTATTGATTTCTTCAGAAAGTGAATTGCCAAAAGAATTTATGCAATATCAAATTAACATTCCTGCAGAAAAAATGCATGATGTTCTGGCTTATGCATCGGTTTTTATAGGAGAAAGTGCAACAATGGCTTCAGAAAGTGCAATTTTAGGTACTCCGGCCATATATATTAATTCGTTACCCTTGATGGGCTATTTAGAGTTAGAACAAAAAGCAGGTTTGTTAAAACATTTTGAATCTTCTAAAGGTGTAACAGAATATGTAACAGAATTAATTAAAAATACCAATTTAAAAACTTCAGTTAAAGAAAAATCTGAGACTATGCAAAAGAATTTTATTAACCCTACTAAGTTTTTAATTTGGTTTATAGAGAATTTTCCTGAGAGTAAAACAATTATGAAAAATAATCCTGAATATCAAAATAGATTTAAATAAGAAATGGATTTTACAGTAAAAGAATATAAAAAATTACTCTTGGCCTTAAAGGACCAAAGCTATACATTTCAAACATTTAATGAATTCATAAACAACCCAAATGAGCGAAGTATTGTGTTGAGGCATGATGTTGATTTACTTCCTTATAATTCATTGGCATTTGCAAAAATACAGGCTAAAGAGGGGGTAAGAGGAGTTTATTATTTTAGAGCAGTACCTGAAAGTTGGAATGAAAAAATTATTAAAGAAATAGCTCAATTAGGTCATGAAATTGGTTATCATTATGAAAATTTAACTACTTGTAAAGGAGATTTAGAAAAAGGAATTCAAGATTTTAAAAAGAATTTAGAGGCGTTACGCGAGCTTTCATCTGTCTCTACTATTTGTATGCATGGTAGCCCAATGTCAAAATTTGATTCAAAAGATCTTTGGAAAGAAAACGACTATCGAGATTTTGATATCATTGGAGAGCCTTACTTTGATGTTGATTTTAAAGAAGTATTTTATTTAACAGATACAGGTAGGAAGTGGGATGGAAATAAAGTAAGTGTTAGAGATAGAGTAAATTCTTCTTTTAATCTTTCATTTCATTCAACTCAAAATATTATTGATGCTCTAAATCAAAATGAACTTCCAGATAAAATTATGTTTACTTTTCATCCGCAACGTTGGAATGATAATTTAATGATGTGGAGTAAAGAATTAGTCTTTCAAAATGCTAAGAATATAGTTAAAAGATTGTTTTATGTAAAATCTGAATAAATAAATATTGAATGACAATGTATTAAACCCGTTTTAAAAACCTTGTAATCAGCTATTTGTATTTATAATAGCTGTTTTTTTTTGTTTTTTTTGTTTTTTTAACAAAAATATGTTATATATTTGCCGTAGCTATAAAAAGAAATTACAAAAAATGTCAACAGCCCCTATATACAGACATTCTTTTATCCTTAGAATTATATACCATATATATTATGGTATAGAAAGAACAAGCCCTATATATTTAATTAAATTAAAGAGGGTTAAAAACTTCACTATTTCATTACCATTTCTTGGTATTCGAAACATTTCTTTTTTAGTAAATTTTTTAAAATTTAAAAATTCACAACAAGATCTATTAATTTAGGTTTGGTGATTAATTAAAAATTATTGCTATGTTACAAGAATACTCGACCCAAACATTACAAAAAAACACCTCATATGATAAGGATTTTTTCCTTAAAAATGATGTAATTCTTAATCATGAATTTAATACTGATTCTAATCGAGTTAAAAGTAAGAATAAACTTTTCTCGACAAGATTAATAGGTGGAAAAAAACCATCAGATTATTCTTCACTAGATAGAATTAAAATAGTTGTTAATGGTTTAATTGGTGATGTAAATGAAAAAGAAATATGTAAACAAGAAGGCATATCTTTTAAAGTTTATCTAGATTGGAAAAAAGACTTTTTAGAATCATTTAATAAGTATTCTGAAATAGAAATCTTAGAAAAGGCTATTAGTTCTAAAAATAGAAAATTAATACTAAATGAAGCTGGTTTAAAAGCATATAATTTTTTCAGGAGATATATTGATGATATTACTTCAACAAAAAATTTAGTAGTGCCTAAAGGAAAAATATTATCTAGTTGTAGCAATTTTAAAGAAGTAAAAAACATTATATTACTAAACAAGGTTAATAATTTTAGACAGATTAATAAACAATTTGAGGAAGTAAATTGTAAGTTACCTCAGGACGGTATTATAATGGGGAATTTTGAGGTATTTTCTTCAAGATGTAAAACTAAATTTATTAAAAATAGACCAATATTAGAGAAAATATTTTGCGGTTTTGATTTTATACTTAATAGAGTTGTTCCTAAATTACCTTATATAAAAAACTTATATTTCACTGTTACAAAAGGAAGAAACAGATCTCTTTCTAAAGCTGAAGTTTTAGGACGTCTGGTTTCATGTGGTTTTGAAATAATAGAGTATGAAACTATTGGTGATGTAAACTATTTTGTTGCTAAAAAAGTTAAAAACCCTTCTTATGATATGAACCCTAGTTATGGACCTTTGTTTAAAATGCAAAGAGTTGGTAAAAATGGAAAAATAATTGGAGTATATAAGTTTAGAACAATGCATCCCTACTCTGAATATTTGCAGGATTATGTGTTGAAATTAAACGGTTATGCTGAAACTGGGAAACCTGCTAATGATTTTAGATTAGTACCATGGGGTAAGTCATTACGTCGATTTTGGTTAGATGAATTACCACAATTAATAAATGTAGTAAAAGGCGATTTAAAATTAGTTGGTGTTAGACCTGTATCGCAGCGTTATTTTCAAGATATACCTAAAGATATTCAAGAATTAAGGTTGACTCAAAAACCAGGATGCATACCTCCTTATGTTGCACTAAATAGAAAAAGTTCTGTGGAAAGTGTACTGCAAGCTGAAAAGGAATATCTTGTAGAAAAAATTAAAAACCCATATTTTACAGATACTAAATATTTCTTCAAAGCATTATATAATATTGTTATAAAAAACAAACGAAGTGCATAAAGTATCCCTGATATTGAGATGTAAATAATAGTTTTTATTCATATTCTTTATATTAGTAATGTAATAAAATATAATTGTAATTAATTTATAATAAATTCCCCGACGGCTTGCCTCGGGGTTTTTTATTTACCTCTTCTTAGGAGNGTTATTTCCTAGCTAGTGGCATTGAATATTCTTCAACCTTTGTAGAAAACAAGATATACCTAAATGTCACATTGAGCCTTTCGGCTGTCGTTCAAGACAAGTTAAATCNGAAAATACTAAGAAATATCAACATAAAAACCCTTNGAATANTTGTACTCAGGAAGACAAGCTAATTATATTCAACAACTTACCTGTCTTATTCTAAAATTACCGTTCGAAGAGGTAGGAACTGCTTTTTCGCAGTTCCGGGCGAGGCAAAAATAGAATCACGACAACTTGAGATGGTTTTTGACCAAGAGAACAAAGCTTGTCTTACTGATAGTTAATTGGGATTGACTCTTGGTACAAAATCCACCGAAATACGTGTATGTCCACCTCGGGAAGGGCTCTGCCTTATGGATAGCCGGTTTCCTCCAATAAATTTTTTAATAAACTTATTCCTGAAGTTGTCTAAGAATTTATAATCGGTAATAGTTTAAGAGATTAAGAATAGAATTTCCACCAACTTTTCTTTTTGGATTTTTCAAAATCTGTTCCATATCCATATCCATATCCATACCCATATGATTTCTTATGGTCTACCCCATTAACTAAAATTGACATTTTTGGTAATCTTTTATCATTGTATAATGATTTGATATATTTTAGCATTCTTTTATCTAAAAAATTTGCTCTAATAACATAAATAAATGCATCTGCGTAACTACTGAGTAATAGCGTATCGGTTACCATACTATAGGCCGCAGTATCGACAATAATATACTCATAATTTTCTCTAACATAAGTAAATAGTTCTTTTACTCTTGGGTGCATTAGTAATTCTGAAGGGTTAGGAGCCAAATCACCAGAGGTAACTACATCTAAGTTATCTATATCTGGAGCCCTAAAAATAATATCTTCAATGACAACATTTGAATCTGCAATATAGTTTGTTACACCAATTTCTCCTCTAGCACCTAAATATGATTCAATTTTTGGCGCTCTAATATCCATTCCTAAAATTAAGGTACGTTTTCCAGCTAATGCCAATGCAGTTGCCAAATTTGTTGAAATTAGTGATTTTCCTTCATGGGCAATTGTCGAAGTTATAAAAATTACTTTTCCACTATTATCCTTATGTGGTACTAAAAAGTTAATATTTGTTCTTAATATTCTAAAGGCTTCAGCTGTACTTGAATTATCTTGTTTAGAAATTAAATACCTCTTTTTATTAGATTCTAATTTTGGTATATCACCTATGATAGGAACATTTAAAGCTTTTTCGATTTCTTCTTTGGTATGTACTTTTGTATCTAAAAGTTCTAATAGATATATGTAGCCTAGGGGAATTAAAAGTCCGATAAAACCTGCTATCAAAAGAAAAATTTTCTTTTTAGGAGATTTAGGCCAGGGAAGACTTTGAGCAGAATCTATTATTGTAGCATTCGGGTCTACCGCACCTAAACTTATAGCTGTTTCTTCCCTTTTTCTTAATAAATACAAATATAAATCCTCCTTTATTTGCTGTTGTCGTTCAATGTCTCTAACTAATTTTTCTTGTTTAGGTGCAGCATAAACTCTTGAACTGAAAATACTATATTGTTTGTTTAAATTATCTAAGGATACTTTCTGACTGGACTCCAAATTATTTAAACTTTGATTTATGTTCTGTTTAAGAGATTTTAACTGATCATCAACATTTACTACCGTTGGATTTTTTTCGGTAGAAGTTTTTAACAACCTTCTTTTCTCTACTACCAATTTATTATATTGATCTTGAAAAGTACTTGTATTACCATCTCCAATGCCTAAATCTGGAATCAAATTATTATTATCTTCTTGAGAAACAAACTCTTTCATCATGCCGATGGTTTCTAATTTTGTACTAACATCAGAAACTTGTCTTTCTAATTGCACACTACTTTGCATGTTAAGACCGACTTTAGATGCTTGATCAGATATTCCATATCGTGATTTAATAGATAATGCGGTAACATCTACATCGCCTAGTTCTTTTGAGATTATTTCAAGTCTTTTAGAAACAAATCTAGCAGTACTTAACGATAATTCTTCTTTTAAAGACACGGCCCTATTGTTATATTTTTTGACTAAAGTATTTAAAAAATCTTCAGCTTTTTGTTTTCTGCCATCGCTAATTCTAAGGTTTATGATACTTGAAAATTCAGAATTTGCCTCAATTGAAATAGATTTTACATAAGAATCTACTAGATCTTTTAGTGGTGTGATATTCACCCGAATACTTTTGTTTATAAGTGTATCCCTTTTTAAATCTACGTTGGGTGTAATAATTAGACTACCAAAATCTGTGGTTAATTTTTCTCCGAATGCTTTTTTTATAGATGTAGTTCTTTCAATATCAGAATAGGTATAATTATTTATTGAATTTACAGTAATAAGAAAATTTACTTTTGTTTTAAAGAGCGTAGAATCATTAGTAAAAAAATTAAATTTTAATGGAGGGTTTTCATAACTTTCTAATTCATAAAATTCAGTATGTAATCCAAAATTATCATCTAAAAAGCTACTGAAATTATTTTTTTTTGTAAAAAATTTGATATTTAATTGTAGTGTTTTTATTACTTCTTCAATAAGACTTCTGGAGTTAAGGATTACAATCTCATCTTTTATTTCATCTTTATATCCAGAAGATGCCATACCAAGATCTTGAAAAGCAGACGAGGTAGATTTATCTCCTCTCTTTTCATTTTTTATCTTAATACTTGCTTTAGCTTCATATTGAGGTAGGGTAAAATTTAAAATTACAAAAGCAATTAATACACTAACAATAAATGACAGAACAAACCATTTCCAAAATTCTAAATACTTATTAAAAATTTCTTTTATATTTATACCATTATTGTCTGAATTTTCATCCTCGACTGTATTTAAACTTTGACCAAATTCCATTTATCCTTAAAAAAGTTATAATTATTTATTAGTAATACTAATGATCAATGCTGCTACTGTTACAAGTGTAGAAATCACTCCTAATGTAGTATTAGTACTCGGACCAATTGTTGATGATTTTGCTCTTGAATTATTTGGTTCTATATAAATGACATCATTTTGATTGAGGTAATAAACAGGAGAATTAAATACACTTTCTGAAGTCATATTTACTCGAGTATAGGTTTTAGTACCATTTTCTTCACGAATAACCAACACGTTTTCTCTTTCAGCTTGAATTGTCATATCACCAGCTAAACCTAGTGCTTCAATAATTGTTATCCGTTCATTAGTAATTACAAATGATCCTGGGTTTTTAACTTCTCCTAATACTGTTATTTTAAAATTTACAATTCTAATATTTACAATCGGATTCTTAATATATTCCTTCAACATATCTGTTATTAAAGTAGTAGCTTGAACCCTGTTCAAACCAGCTAATTTAAGTGTACCCAAAACGGGAAAATTAATATTACCACTTGTGTCAACTAAGTAAGATTGTTGAGTAGCTTGACCAATATTACCTCCTTCACGTATAAAAGCAACAGCAGGTAAGTTAAATGGTCTAACAGCATCTTGATCTAAGGCTGCTACATTTATAGTTAATTTATCATCTGACTTGATTACTGGGTTGTATTGATTGATTGATTTGTTAACAGCTGTTACATCTATATCTTGAAAATAGACAATATCTTTTTTCGTACCACATGAAATCATAAGAATTGAAAGACTGATAGATAATAAGTAAAATTTTGGATTGACAATTTTTAAGTTTCTTTTCATCTTAGTTGAAATTTTGATAAATAGTATATTTTACTATTCTTTTTTATGTAATTTATTTAATTCTAATGTATTTTCACAAACAACTTTTAGAATTTCTAAATGGTAAATTTACTATTGTTTAATTACTAGAGAATATCTAGTTTTAATAATCACAGCATTTTTGATTCTTCTACGAGCAAATATATAAAAAAATAGGCATGTAACATATTCAAAATGAAGCTATATTATAATTAGTTTATCTATATTAAAAAACTATTCAAGAATGTAATTATTGATTAATGAGCATTTATTTTATTTACATAACTTAAAGGAATATTTACTTCGATTATATTTTCGATTCCCTGAATTCTAACGATAACCCTGTGCTTTCCATTTAACTTAATACATTCTGCAATTAATCCTTTAAAAACACCCTTATCAACAATAACAGAATCGCCTTTTTTAAGGTTAAGACCACTTATAAATGTAATATTGTCAGTGTCGTCTAGAAGAATTTTTAAATTTTCTATTTCATAATCTTGAATAATTGCAGGTTTTCCTAAATGTTTTAAAATTCTAACAACTCCATTTATTAGATAAATGTTTTTTAGATTATTTATATCTGTACATACAAATACATAGGATGAAATTAATGGAAGTTGTACTTTCTTTTTTCTATCACTCCATTGTTTAATTGTCGTGATTAGTGGTAAATATGAATTAAATCCATTCTCCGTTAATAATTTATGAACTTTTTTTTCAGACCTTGGACGAGTGTAAATTGCATACCAATTTGTTTCAGGTTGAAAAGATTGACTCATATTATATTAACAATATTAAAAATTAAATATTGGGCTTTTTTTATTAATTGATCAAATAGATCTATAATTTGTACAATAACTTTTAGTACTTATTAAACCATCATGATTAATTAGATTTTTAGAATGATCAACATTATGCTATCTAATTTCAATATTTTTTATTAAACTATTTATCTTTATTTTAAATGCTTCTAATCTTGTAATTAAAAATTCCTTAGCAAGTGGATAGCATATACATTAATATAGCATAAAATCTTATACTTCAAAATTACATTAGAAATTTTCAAGTAAATTTTAATCAGGCATTGAAAGCATTTAATTATTTATACGAGGATTATCTGCTAATTAATTATTTTGGTAAATATTCCTTTGGTATTGGGTTGGTAGGAGTTTCTCTTGTCCAATATAGATTAATAATCCACCAGCGATTATCATGATTTACCAACTGAAAACTGTGAATATTTCGTACATAGGATTCTTTATCGAACTCATTATGAAAAGACTCCGATGTACTCCATACGTGTGCCATACTTCCAAAGGTATTGACAACTTTATGGATTTCAGTTTCATAAAATCCGGTTTCTCTTTTAGTTTCTATCCATTTGCCAATTGAATTAATATAATCATCCGGACTCAAATATTGAGCACATATAACTCCTTGTAAATCTTTTTCGTATCGAATCATCTTGGCATCAGCATGGCATAAATACCTTAATAAGTCCCAGTCTCTAGCTTCTCCTTTTTTACCTGCCATTACAGCATATAATGCTTCGATTGTACTTTCTATTGTTTGTACTTTATCTAAATATTTTTTCATATAATGTTTTTTATTTATATCAAGTTTTAAATTTATGAAATCTCTTTTATTGTTAAAGTTTTTTACATGCTTAATGACAAAGGAATACCTTTGAAAAAAAATTATGCTTTTGGAATTGCCAGTACTTGTTCTTTGTAGCGATAATAAACAGTAGTGTCATCTTTAATAGACTTATTTACAACCATTCCGGCTTGTATAACGTTATTATTTCCTATTGTAACGTGAGGTACGATTGTTGATCTAATACCGAAATAATTATCATTACCCACGGTCACTGTTCCGGCAATACCCGCTGTAGAAATAAAATTATTATTGCCTATTACACAATCATGGCTAATAAAACTATAAGATGTTAAAAGGTTATAGTCACCTATAATCGAAAATTGCTCAATAATACAGAAAGGGTAAACTATAAGACCAACACCAACCTTAATGGATTTTGGTATTATTACAGTATGATGAATAAAACTTCCTATCTTGGCATTCTTATTTAATAATGCATCAATCATTTTTTTTCTAAAATTGATATCAGATACTCCAATTAAAACTTCTTCATCTGGTGCTGGAGAGTAAGAATCAATATCACCTAATACAGGTGCCTCAAAATTGTATTTGTTATAGAACTTTTCTAGGTTGTAATCATATTCAATGTATCCAACAATATTTATTTTTTCTTCATTTTCAACTTTAGAATTATTGTCTGCTATATAAAATGTTAATTCTGCAGCAACTGCTCCACTACCCAAAATAACTATATTTTTCATATTATNATATTTTTTATTTTNTCTAAAAATGNTATATTCAAAAGATTCTTGGCTTTTTATTAATCGTTTAAGCCAACTTTCATTAAAAACACTAAAANTATTAAGATTCAATTATATTTTGTAACTCCTTCAATAGCTTTAAAAATTTTGAAAAATCAAACTACATTTTACTTTTAATTAATTCTTTTAATCCATTTACTGTTTCAGAGTTTTCAATTTCATCTCTTGATAATTCAACTTTATATTCACTATCGCATAATGCAATAATAGATAAAACTGCTAATGAATCCCAAGCATCAAAAGAATCGAGTTCATCATTTAGTTCTACCGAATCTACTTCAAGAATCTCAGTGATAGATGATTCAAAATTTTCCATAAATATTATTTATAATTAATGATTTCGCAAAAAGTTAATTTTTCTAATGAGAGTAACATTGATGCCCAGCTTAATCCAACTCCATAGCCAGCCATACAAATTAAAAAAGAATCCTTGAGTAATTTTTTCCCGAGGTTATATGTAATAACAGTTGGTATAGTAACGCTATTGGCATTCCCAAAATTTTCTACAACATTGTTTGGCATTTTTTCATATGGAACACCAATTTTATCAGCAAGTTTTTTTAGCATAAATTTATTTGGCTGATGAAACATAAAATAATCTATTTCTTCTTTACTGCAATTGGCCTTATCTAATAGATCATTAATCATTTTAGGAACTTCTCTTTGGACAAAATTAAAAACATCATCTCCTTTCATTATCAAATGATCTAGTGACCTAACGTTGCCAGCACTATCTTCTTTTAATTCTGCAGTTTCAGGAGTAGAAGGTAATTTAAATCCACCTGCAGGAATTATTAAAACATCTGCACCTTTACCATCAGTTTTTACACAACCGTATATGGTATTATCAGCTGAATCTTTTTCAATAATTGTAATTGCAGCACCATCTCCAATTTGAGGTCTATTGTTTCTGTCATTTTTTGACACCTTAGTACTCATTATATCGGCATTTAGTAATACGACTTTATTAATTTCGTCTTGTTCCAATAAAAAAAATGCTTGGTTAAGACCTATAACATATCCCGAACAACCTTGATTTATATCCATACAAACTATGTCTTGCTTTAGATCTAGTTTTCCTTGAATAATATGACTTGTTGGAGGCATAAAATGATCTGGTGATGTAGTAACTAAGATCAGAGCGTCAATATCATCTTTTTTTAAAAGATTTTTTTCAAAAAGATAATTCATACCGAAAATACACAAATCTGAAACAGTAGTTCCTTTTTTGATTACTCTACGTTTATTATAGCCCATTATTAATTTGAGCTTCATAGTTTGACCTTTTGAAAAATTGTAATTATCAATTTCGTCGTCAAAATTGACCTCATTCTCAGGCAATACTGTAAGAATTCCTGTAATCTTCTTATTGTGAAATTTTAAGTTCATTTTAAAACGCCATTTTTAATTAATAATTGAGATATACTTTCAACACTTGAGAAATTTTCTGGTAAAATATCTAACCCATCAATTGAAATTCCAAACTCCTCATCCAAAGATACTACTAATTGAACAATATCGAACGAATCTAACATACCCTCTTCAATGAAATTCGATGACTCCGAAAAATCTAATTCAGGCCTAATTTCAGATAAAAAAGCATTTATTTTTTTCTTCATTTAATTTATTATTAAAATTTAACAAATTCTCTTTTCAATATAAAGAAATTTGTGATTTAACTTTTTTAAACGGTAACTTTATTCTTTTATTCTTCAAAATTTAAAAAGTATTGATGAGATAAAATCAAAAATTACCCAATTATTTTTTTATTTAAATGTACTCTATCAATTTTTCCACTAGTTGTTAATGGTAAATTATCAACATTAACATAACGGGTTGGTATCATATACTTGGATAAAACTTTATTTAGTTTTATACGGAATTCAGTAACTGGTATTTCATGGGTTGATTCATATACTAATACAATTTCGCTTTTTGAATGGTCATATAAAATACAAACATTCATCGATTCAAAAACACTCAAAATTGTATGTTCGATTTCGCCTAATTCTATTCTATACCCTAAATGTTTTATTTGAAAATCTTTTCTTCCAACAAAAATAATTTCATTTTGGTCATTTTCAAAAACAATATCACCTGTTCTATATATTTTTTCAGGATATGAATTATTTAATGGGTTTTGAACAAAAACCGAATTGGTTTTTTCAAAATTATTCCAATAACCTGATGAAAGAGAAGTGCCCCTAACACATAATTCTCCTTTTTCATTCTTTTTACTTAAATTATTCTCATCATTCAATATCAATACGTCACAATTCCTACAAGGTTTGCCAATTGGCAATACTTCATCGTCACGGAATTTTCTGTCAACAACATAATAGGTAGCAATTACAGTTAATTCAGTCGGCCCATAAAGATTTGCATACAACACCTCTTTTCCTAATGAATTCATCCAATAGTTTAAATGTTTTGTTGGCATGACCTCACCTGCAAATAATACTTTTTTTAATGTTGGAATTTTTATAGAATCTAACAACTTAAGATTTGCAACATTAATATAAACAGAAGGTACCCAAAAAATGAAATTAATGTGATTGGTTTTTATATAATCTATGAGTTTAGCAGGAAACATGAACATTTGCTCAGGAATTAAATAAAGTGTTGCTCCTGTAAAAACCATGAGATAAATATCTAACGTAGACATATCAAAAATAAATGGAGTTTGATTACCAATAATTTCATTATGCGTAATGTCGAAAGTGTCAATTGACCAATTAATATAGTCAAAAATTGATTTATGTGAGATTACTACTCCCTTAGGTGAACCTGTTGAGCCTGAAGTATGAATTATATAAGCAACATCTGTATCGATACATTTTTTATAATTGAAATTATCAGAATCAATAGGATCAAATTCAAAGTCATCAAGATTAATGATATCAATATTTAAATTGCATTTCTTTAGGTTTCCAATATGCTTGTTATCCGTCAGCACGCATAAAGGATCTAAACTCCGTAAAATAGTTTCTATTCTGTTAATCGGGCTTTTCGTATCTAAAGGAGCATAGCAATTGCCACTATACAAAGTACCAATAAATGAAGCTATTGAGTCATTAGTCTTAGGTAAATAAACAGCAACAGGTCTATTAAATACAGTGTGTTTCTCTGAAATAATTTTAGCAATAAATTTTCCTTTTAATCTAAGTTCATTAAAACTTAATTTTGAAGTGGCATCAACAATCGCTAATTTGTCCGGATATAAATCAACGGTACTCTCAAAGTAGTCGATTAAATTTATATTTGTCATGTTCTATTTTTTTATTCAACAATACGTTATATTATACTCGAATATATCGCGCACCAATGCTAACACTTTTCTTTATAAATAAAATTTTTGTGATATCAAGAATTAAGATAGTCGTGCAATTTTCATAAATATTTTTGTAAAATTAAAATAACCTTTCACAAATATAATATGAACGGGGACAAATATTGAGATTCACAGCAATTTATATTTTTTCTTTTTCACGGCAAATATAGGAAAAAACTAATCAAATTCTATTTATTCAGTATAAAAAAATAGATATGCTAGATTATTAAATCACTCTAAACCAAGTTAAACCTTACAATTTTATTATGCTTAATGAACAAAAGAAATTTCATTTTTCAGAAATACTTGGTCAATTTCTAACAATGACAGTTTTCGTTAGGTAAAAAGTAGTCATTTGAAGCCCAATTGTTATTTATTGTTCATTCTGGCTCTTAATTCTTTACCAAAATCTTCTGAAAATGAAATTGAAGTCTTAGGTGTAAGATGACTACCATCATAGAAATACAAACTGTCATTATTGGATAGATTATTGTACATTGCTGAATGATCAAAATAATTATTGTGAAAAATGTTGTGAACATATTGTTTATCATAACCTTTCTTTTCTAATTCATATAATTTTTTAGAAACAGGCATATACAATCCGAATATTTTACAATTTCCTTTTTCAAACCACTTTCTATACTCACTAATGACGGCATAATAATTATTAAGATCCTCATTATTAAAAGAATTCGACCATTCTGTATAAAGATTATGCTGTACCAATTGCCTTTTTTGATAATCACCATTGTTAGTAACACGAACTCCACCCCAATTATCATATTTATGCTCTTTAAAATATGGGTATTTACCATTTATGTATTCTTCAATTGAGTTAGTGTCATAGACAAAAGAATTCTGACTTAAAAAGTATTTTATTTTCTCTTCTATTCTATTTTTATTAGAATAAGTAACTTTATCTAAAGAATGGTTGCTATATCTTCCATAATTTGGGGAATAGCCAAGAATAATTATTTTTGGATATATTGAATTTATCTTTAAATAATTCATTATATCCAATCCATTACTGCCTGGCAATGCCAAATTTATAATATTAATTTCATCATTATTTGTTAGTGCTTTATTAATGGTTTCAGGTTTAATACCATATTCAATTCTACTATCCCCCAAAAATAATATTGTATTGGAATCTATTTTAGGAATTAAATCATGGCTTTTTGATTTAATATTATTATGTGATATTTTAGGAATATCAAGTAGGCGGCAAGTACCTTCGAATAGTATAATTGCCAGAATAGGTATGACTATGATGAATACTAGAATTTTATAGCTGAATTTTTTCATAACCTAAAATTGAAAATAAATAAATTGTTGCTCTTTACCACCAAAATACATAATGGCTAGTATAATACCATAATAGAATGCATACCTTACTGATTTTCTCCAATCCATTCCCAATTTTTCAATAGCATATTCCTCTTGACGACCTAACCATTCAACAGTTAGAAATAAAATTAAAAATAGAAATAATGGAATTACATTTCCAATTCCGGGATAATACGGAATTTTAAAAAGTGATACTGAAAAAATCTCTGATAATATGTTGAAAGCATGTCCAATACTATCTGCTCTAAAAAATATCCATGCTAATACGGTTAAACTAAAAGTAACTAACATTTTAATGAATTCTTTAACCGATGGCAAATATTTTCCTTGTGCAACAACATCAAGGTTCTGTCTGTTTCTATTTAGAAGTAGAAGAGGTAAAAAGTAAACTGCATTCAAGGCACCCCATACTATAAATGTCCAATTTGCCCCATGCCAAAATCCACTTACAATAAATATTATAAAAGTATTTAAAACCTTTCTCCATGTTCCGCCATGACTGCCACCTAAAGGAATATAAAGATAATCTCTAAACCAGGTTGAAAGAGAAATATGCCAGCGTCTCCAAAATTCAGCAATATCCCTTGAAAAGTATGGAAAAGAAAAATTCTTCATTAAATTAAAACCAAACAGTCTGGAAGTACCAATTGCTATATCAGAATAACCTGAAAAATCACCGTAGATTTGAAAGGTAAAGAACAATGTTCCTAGCACTAAAGTACTTCCTGAATAATCATCCGAATTATTAAAAATAAGGTTGGCATATTCTGCGCAATTATCTGCGATTACTACTTTTTTGAATAATCCCCAAAGTATTTGACGCAATCCATCAACGGCCTTATTATAATCAAAAGTTCTTTTTTTATAAAACTGAGGTAATAAATTAGTTGCTCTTTCAATTGGACCTGCAACTAATTGAGGAAAAAAACTTACAAATGCTGCAAAGGCAATAAAGTTTTTGGTCGGCTCAAGTTTTTTCTTGTAAACATCAATGGTATAACTTAATGTTTGAAACGTATAAAAACTAATACCAACAGGTAAAATAATATTTAAGGAATTCGCTTTTATTGTATTTCCAAAAAATGAGAACGCTGTAATAAAATTATCAAGAAAGAAATTGTAATATTTAAAAAAGCCAAGAAAACCAAGATTGACTAATATGCTTACCCAAAGAAGTAATTTTCTCTTGGTTAAGTTTTCTTCATTAGCGAGCCTTATACCGACTGAATAATCTATTAGGGTACTAAATAGTATTAAGGATAAAAATCGATAATCCCACCATCCATAAAATATATAACTTGCTACTACTATTAAAAAATTCTGAAGTGTGAGATTTTTGTTTGTTACAAACCAATATAAAATAAATATTATTGGTAAGAATATTGCAAAATCAATTGAGTTAAAAAGCATTCAGGCTAATTATTTTGAAGTTGTTTATTGATGAATAGGCTATTTATTTTTATCGGCATAACGTAAATGATTTATATACAATTTGTTTGGTCAAGAAAGTATTCAATTCAAAGAAACTACTCATCTGTTTTAAAATAAACAGGACAAAACAAAATATAAAAAGACATCTCATTTTCGGTTTAAATATAGTATTTTTTCTCAAGACTCTCTATTTTAAGTACAAAGTGAACTAACTAGTCTGAAAGTATTAAGTGAGGTTAATTGGTATTTTTCAATACAATACCTTCTTTAACTTGCAAGTATATAATTCTTAAATATTCAATTACTATTTTCTATCATTATTAATATTGATTATTAGAATTTATAAATATATCAACCACCAATACTTTTTCTAAAACACTTTTTATTCAGGACTTTATTTGACTTAATTGTTTTTATATTGAGTAATTTAAAATAAAAGAAATGATGAAAAATAGAATAGTTTTAGGTATTTTTTTGACCATGTTAATGGTAGTAACAAGTTGTTCTTCAGATGATAATAATGGTATTATAATTGACACAGCCAATATTCAACAAATTTCAAATACCGTAAAATCAGGCACTTGGCGTATAACAAGTTTTATTGATTCAGGTAAGAATGAAACTTCAAATTTTACAGGTTATAGTTTTAGTTTTAATGATAATAGTATATTAACCGCATCAAATAGTTCAAATACTGTAAATGGTACATGGTCAATAACAGATGATAGTTCAAATAGCTCAAATGATGTTGATTTTAATATAGTATTTACATCACCAAATAATTTTGAAGAGTTAAGCGAAGATTGGGATATTGTATCAATTAACAACACAAAAATTGATTTAATTGATGTAAGTGGAGGTAATGGAGGAACTGATACTTTGACTTTTGAAAAAAATTGAATTTTTAATATAATGATATCTTCCTTAATTAACATAAGTCTGAAAAATATATAATCATATATTTTTATATACCTATGGTGGGTTTATTTCAATATACTATAAAAACATAAAATAAAACATAAAATTTTCTTAATTAATTATTTAAAAAGCTTCTGTTTTCAACCAATTGCTATATTTGTTGTAAACAACCGATAGATATGCGACTTTTTCTTTGCTTACTATTCCTTTTTTTAAACTTTTTTACAATAAATGGGCAAATAAATGATGCTATAGATAGTCTTAATCTCGAACTTGAAAAAGTTTCTGATGATAAAGAAAAAAGAGTTGATATATTAAATGAATTAGGTTATAAATATTGGGTAGTTGATTCGAAAAAATCTATAGATTATGGAAATGAAGCTCTAGAACTAGCAGAAAAACTATCTTACTCTAATGGCATAGCGATGGCAAAAAGAGTTTTAGGAGTGGCTTACTGGACGCTTGGAAAACCCAAATTAGCTTTAGAAAACTTAACAGATGCCCAAAAAGAATATGAAAAAATAAATGATGAAGAAGGTGAAGCTAATTGTTTAATGAATACCGGGATGGTTTATGCTGATTTAGAAGATTATGATAAAGCATTAAAGATATATGACAAGTCAATTGAAAAGTTCACAAAATTAAATTTAAAAAGTAGAATAGCCACAACTTTTACTAAAATTGGCTCTGTATTAATCAAGCAAAATAAATTAAACGAAGCGAAAGAATATCTTACGAACGCTTTGAATATGCATTCTGAAAACAATTATGAATATGGAATAGGTGAAGCCAATAATAGATTGGGCAATTTATTTCTTCTTGAAGGGGAATTAGAACAAGCTGAATATTATATTAAAAAGGCTATCCTCATAAGTAAAAGTATTAACGATGAAGATGGATTTATTGGAGGATTAATTTTATTAGGAAAATTAATGAGATTTAGGAAAGATTTCGAAACAGCTGAAGTTAATTTAAACTTAGCATTAAATAAAGCTACTGAAAAACAGCTAAGAAAATATAAGTTGGACGTCTATAGAGAGTTGAAAATTCTCAAAAAAGATCAAGATAAGCTTAATGAATCACTAACTTACTATGACAAATTTATAGCACTAAAAGATTCTATCTATAACATTGATAAATCTAAACAAATTGCAGCGTTAGAATTTAGTAATGAGTTGAAAGACAAAGACAAAGAATTAATCCTTTTACAAGAAAAAGAACGTTCAAGTGCGATTATTAAATGGAGTTTATTTGGTGCTATTATAGGGCTTACTATAATAAGTCTATTGATAATTGGTGGTTTTAGACAACGAACGGCTAGAGATAAAGAATTTGTCAAACGTAAACAAGAATTACTCATTTCAAAAGAGGAATT
>JGI24023J19991_10000216_pt1 | contig 42972 bp, 45 predicted proteins | sample Cruoilmetagenom1_FD_19991 | JGI IMG/M metagenome (IMG submission 19991)
CATAAGAATAGCTCAGATTGGTCGGCCATTTCAGCTCATTTAGCAAATGTACTCCTGCATTACCAGCCCCGACAATAAGGACCCTCTTCCCGTCCTGTTTTTTGTAATCCGATTGATAGAAAATCCTGTATCCAAAACGAAGTCCAAAACTGAGAAGAAACGTCAGTAAAAAATCAATTAATGCTACAGATCTCGGATACCCCTCCATTAAAGGTAAATCTCTGAAGATAACACTCAGCAACGTTAATAAGCCTGCGGATAATAGAGACGCTTTCAATACATCCTGAAGCTCGTAAAGCGAGAAGTATCTATAGGAAATTTTATATAGTTTAAATTGCCAAAAAACAGCAAGTTTTATCGGCATATATACAGCAAGGAGAAATAATATCTGTGGAACAAAGTGACTCTGTATTTCCCCCAATCTTATATAATAAGACAAGAAGAGTATTACAGCGAAAAGCACTAAGTCTGTGACCAAGGTAATTGGCAGCTTATACAGTCTATTGCTATCTACTAATCGGATTATTATATTTCTCAAATTCTAATTACCTCGAGTAAGGTTCTAATTACTATTTTCAGATCCGTCTGAAAGCTCATTTCGTTAATATACTTTCTATAAAGTAAGATTTTCTTCGGCAGAACGACATCGATGTAAGCCTCCTCTACATCTTCATGCCCGGCTAGAACCTCTTCTTCGTTTCTAAACTCAAGTGCTGCATAATCGGTAAGACCAGGACTAATCTGTAATATATAAGAGTAATCATTTTCAAATAAATCTACGTACTTTTTGGATTCAGGTCTGGGACCGACGACACTCATTTCCCCCTTGAGCACATTATAGAGTTGAGGCAGCTCATCCAGTTTATATTTTCTTAGATACTTACCCAGCGCTGTTACCCTGTTATCGTCTCGTGATGTAATGGAGAGACCGTCGGTTTCAGGGCTATATCTCATTGTTCTGAACTTATAGAGTATAAAAGTACTCCCGTTCTTGCCAATTCTTGTTTGTTTAAAAAGACCCGGCCCCTCTCCGGATAGTTTTACGAGTATCCAGATAGTTACCAACACGGGTGAAAGCACTAAAAGAAATGTTAAAGAAAACGCAATATCAAATAGCCGCTTTCCAAACCCGATATAAAAACTATTAGCTTTATTTTCTATGCTTTTCACAAACATCTGTCACCGTTTGAATTACATATCCGACTTCTGCCTCGCTCATACCCGGATAGATGGGAAGTGAGATAATACGCTCATAGACCCATTCTGCCTCAGGAAAATCCTCCACTCCATAAGAAAACGCATTTTGATAAAATGGGTGTCGATGAAGAGGAATAAAATGAACACTCGTACCTATGCCCCTTTCTTTTAATATTTCTATAAACTCCGCTCTATCAATATTCAACACACCGGGGTTAATCTTTAATGCATAAAGGTGGTATGAAGAAACCCTGTCACTGTTAAGGTATGGCGTTATAAGCTGCTCAACATCCGAAAATGCCTCAGTGTATTTTTGGGCTATATGCTTTCTCATTTCCCACATTTTATCCAGTTTTCTTAACTGGGAGAGCCCAAGCGAGGCTTGCAGATCCGTCATATTGTATTTGTAGCCCGTTTCCAGCACCTCATAGTACCAGGATCCACCGTTTGAGTATCTTTTCCAGGCATCTTTAGATATACCATGTAGTCTTAGAATTCGCATTCTTTCAGCCCACTCTTCATTCTCTGTCGTTACCATCCCCCCCTCCCCTGCGGCAAGAGGTTTTGTGGCGTAAAAGCTAAAGCAAGTCAAATCACCAATTGATCCAACGGGCTTACCTTTATAGGAGGCCGGTAGCGAGTGTGCAGCGTCTTCAATTACGAACAATTTATTAGCTTCTGCAATATCCGAGATTTGATCCATATCACAGGGCAGCCCCCCGTAGTGAACCGGGATGATTGCCCGAGTTCTCGGTGTTATCGCCTTTTCAACTGCAGAGATATCAATATTCCCTGTGGTTCTGTCTATATCCACAAGTACGGGTTTGGCATTACAATAACAAACAACCTCTGCAGTAGCTGTAAATGTCATTGTAGGTACTATGACTTCTTCACCTTCCTTTAAATCTATTGCCTTTAAAGCAAGGTGAAGTGCAGATGTCCCTGAATTTACTGCAACCGCATGCTCTGAGCCTACATAGCTTAAGAATTCACGCTCAAACTCAAATGTCTTGGGCCCCATAGTAAGCCACCCCGACCTTACGGTATCAAGCAATCCTGAGACTTCGTCCTCGGTTATATATGGTTTATGAAACGGTATATACATGATTTATAGTATAAAGTAGAGCAATTTCCCTTATCAACAGAACGTCTCCTCGAACATTCTAAACCCTCTTTCCCCACAGGCTCTGATTTTAAAACATATAATAGCTTCGCTAACAATAATTATACAGCAATTTTGTAGCCAATTGAACGTAAAAACATTTAAAAGCAATAACTAACCACTCAAATCTAATATTCCATATTAGAATAAGGGCGTAAGTCTCTAGATACGCTAGCACTCTTTATGATATTCATGTTTTTATCATCATTTTAATTAATCAGATTTCTTCAACCCCATTATGGTATATATACGCGTGACCTGCCTTAATCAGATTTTAAAAATGATATAATTGTAATGTGCTATGGATAAATAATAGATGTATAATATTATCTGTAGTACGTGTTATTAAATGTTGAAAAAGTTTAGATATACAGAGCATGGGTTAGAAAAAATGAAATAATGTGAAGGGGTTATTTCTAACTCTTGAGATTATAGTATATGTTTATCAATAAAAACAGGGAGATTAAGAAAACAAAATTTCAGAAATGTAAGATCACAACCCTAGATACTACACAAGATTAGTAAATTCACCAGAATTCTAGCCCTGAGAGCAACATCAATATGCAAAGAACACAAACACCTACTAAAGACAGCGAATTGGACACAAAAAATTCCGCCATAGGTGCCGACGAAACTAATATTACTGATTACAAAATTCCCACTTCAGTTCGTGAATCCCGGCAAACTGTATCCTTAAATCTGAAAGAGATATGGGCATTTCATGAACTCCTATATTTCCTAGTATGGCGTGATATAAAAGTTCGTTATAAACAGACTGCATTAGGTGTAACCTGGGCGGTACTTCAACCATTTATGACAATGGTTGTATTCACGATATTCTTTGGTAAGCTGGCAAAAATTTCAACAGAGGGCTTCCCAGGACCGATATTTTACTTTTCCGCACTTCTTCCCTGGCAGCTTTTTGCGTACGCCTTAACCAATTCGAGCAACAGCCTGGTTTCCAACAGCGACCTTATAACAAAAGTATATTTCCCGCGCTTAATAATCCCGCTTTCCTCGACAATAGCGGGGATTGTAGACTTTTGCATCGCGTTTTTAGTACTCATCGGAATGATGCTTTACTACGGAATCACACCGACTTGGACGATTTTGTTGCTTCCCATATTTATACTATTTGCCATAGCTACCGCGCTTGCCGTAAGTTTGTGGCTTTCGGCATTAAATGTGAAATACAGAGACGTACGCTTCACAGTGCCGTTTCTAACTCAATTCTGGCTTTTTATTACGCCCATCGCTTACCCGAGCAGCCTCGTGCCTGAAAAATGGCGTATTTTATACGGACTTAACCCTATGGCCGGTGTAGTGGAGGGATTCAGATGGGCTATACTAGGCAAATCGAGTGGCGTGGGTCCTTTAATGGTAGTATCCGGAGTAATTGTGATAGTCATGCTGATTGGCGGCTTAATATATTTCAGACACACTGAAAGAACTTTTGCGGACATAGTGTAACCATGAATAAGACGGCTATATCCATTTCAAACATAGGTAAAGAATACAAACTCGGCGAAAAAATCGAATACGGGAGTTTAAGGGAAGATTTAACTAATTTTTTCAGTAATGGGATCAAAAGATTAGTCTCGAAACAGGGCAGCACTAACGGAGAAGAAAAGATTATTGCTCAGGATTACTTCTGGTCTTTAAAGGATATTTCTTTTGATATCGGCAGAGGAGAGATAATGGGAATAATCGGCCGAAACGGCGCCGGTAAAAGCACACTTCTCAAAATAATAGCTGGAATAACAGAGCCTACAGAGGGAAGAATCAATATATACGGCCGTATAGCGTCTCTACTGGAAGTAGGTACCGGTTTTCACCAGGAGCTCACAGGTAGGGAGAACATATACTTAAACGGTGCAATTCTAGGCATGAGAAGAACTGAGATAGATAGAAAGTTCGATGAAATTGTAGCTTTTTCAGAAGTCGAGAGGTTCATTGACACTCCTGTAAAATTCTATTCAACCGGTATGAGGGTAAGGCTAGGGTTTTCGGTTGCGGCACATTTAGAGCCTGAGATTCTCCTGATAGACGAAGTGCTAGCGGTAGGGGACGCTGCTTTTCAGAAGAAATGCCTGGGCAAACTCAATAACGTTGCTACCTCGGAGGGCAGAACTGTATTATTCGTTAGCCACGATATGGCTGCAATTCTATCTCTTTGTAATAGAGCGGTTTTATTAGATCAGGGGAAAATGGTAGAAACAGGAACTACAAGTGACGTGGTAGAGAAATATTTTCAATCATTCTCATCCTCTGATGCGGTCCCTCTGGACAAACGAACGGATCGTGAAGGAGATGGCAGCGTTATTGCCACATCCCTTTCGATAGAAAATGCAGACAAAGGGAAACCCATACGTCCAAGCAGTAAGCTGAAGATTACAATAGGCTACCGCAGTGACAATCCGGTCAATAATTTAGGTGTTGAAATCAGGATTCGTGATTTCAAGACCAGAGTGGGCATATTATATTTTGACAGCAGTGCATCTCATGACTTTCCTCATAATTTGCCGCCAGAAGGCAAGATCGTATGTGTTACTCAGAGTAATTATCTTACTCCCGGAAGGTGCGTAGTTGATTTAACCCTATATAAATCCATGGTTGACACTGATGATATCGAGCACGCCGGCCAATTCGACGTTCTGACTGAAGATGTATACGGTCTAAGTAAAATCCCATCCCGAAACCGTTCATATTATATAGTCGATTATCATTGGACGATTGAAAGTATGAAATAAAGATACGGAACCATGACAATTCTTAACAATAAATTAACAAAATTTATTTGGCATATACTACCCGATCCGCTCCGATACTATATTAATTTAAAGCTAAGGTGCGACAGATCCATCCCGCCAGGGTGGGTGGGTTTTGGAGACCTTAGAAGACTAACCCCATTGGGAACAAATTTCGGACACGATAGAGGTAAACCGATTGACAGATTTTATATAGAAAATTTCCTGGCCTCTAATTCTTCCGATATAAAGGGTAGAGTACTGGAGTTTGCAAACGACACTTACACACAGACATACGGAAAAGATAAAGTAACAAACAGTGATGTCCTGAATCTAACTAAAGAAGAAAACCCTGCTACAACGATCGTAGCAGATATTTCCTCAGCTCCTCATATACCTTCAAACCAGTTTGACTGCATTATTTGCACACAGACTTTACAATATATTTATGATGTAAATGAAGCCATTAGCACTTTATATCGGATACTGAAACCCGGTGGAGTCCTGCTTGTTACAGTACCGGCCATTAGTCAGCTGGATATCCTCTACCCTGATCAGTTTTTTTGGAAATTTAGTTCCGCTTCCGCCGGCCTATTATTTGGAGAGTATTTCCCGGATGACAAAGTAGAAATATGCAGATATGGCAACATATTAACCGCAATAGGATTTCTCCAAGGATTAGCGTTACACGAATTGACTGAAAAAGAGCTGAATTATCAAGATGATATATATGAGTTAATTATAACAATTAAGGCTACGAAGAATTTATAAAACTGAGCAATAAAATGGCTAATTCTATACCTATACTTATGTACCATCAAGTTAGCAATGTAGTTCATCCCAATTTTCGGGAGTATACGGTAACAACCGAAATGTTCACTTCTCAGATGAGAATTCTGAAACGTCTAGGATTTAACCCTATCACTTTCAACCAATTATTCTCGTATAAAAGAGGAACTGGCATCTTACCTAGGAAACCTATAATTATCACCTTTGACGACGTCTTGGTTGACGCTGTAGAATGTACAGTCCCAATACTTGAAGAATTTGGATTTAAAGCGGTATTCTATGTACCAACCGATTATGTAGGAAGAAAAAGCAGCTGGATGATACCCGACGTAGATGTCGAATTCCCTCTTGTAGATTGGGTGGAAATTAGAGAGCTTATTTCAAAGGGTTTTGAAATTGGTTCTCATTCAATAACTCATCCACATTTGGATAAGATATCATCTAAAGATTGCTACAGAGAACTTGAAGGATCTCGCAAAAAACTCGAACAGAAACTCGGAGTCGAAATTAGGCATATGGCGTATCCTTTCGGCGAATTCGATGAGAGTGTAAGAGAGTTAGCAAATAATGCTGGTTATTATACAGCTTGTGCTGGTGAGTCCTACATAGCCAATTCAAATAGTCACTTGCTCAGTCTGCCGAGGCAAAATGTCGGTATGAGTGATAATATGGTTGAGTTTTTATTGAAGATACATTTTGGATATACAATTACTGATGTATGGAAGACATGTAAAAACAGAACGGAAAACTTAAAGCCGTTAGTTCCGAAACCTGTCAGGCAAGTACTTAAAAAACTATTAAAATATCCAAACTCAGCTTAATACATCATGATTAAAGTCAGCATAATAATACCGACATACCAACGGTGTAACTCATTGAAGCGTGCACTAAACGCTCTTAACTCACAATCATTCCCCTTTGATGAGTTTGAAGTAATAGTGTCAATTGATGGATCTCAGGACGGTTCCAAAGAGTTCGTCAAACAATTCAAGTCTAAATATAATCTGGAATACATCTGGGAGCCTAATGAAGGCAGAGCATTTGCCTGCAACAGAGGCATACGGAGAGCTAAAGGGGAAGTTCTAATAATAATAGACGATGATATGGAACCTGGATTTGAATTTGTCGATGCGCATTTCAAAGCCCATCAATCAAATGCAATGCTCGCTGTTATGGGTGCCGCCCCCATACCCCTTGATAAAGATTCATCAATTGCAGCACACTATATAGCTTCGGAGTTTAATTCAAGACTGAATAAGATTTCATCACCAGACTACAAATTCCAGATCAGAGACTTTTACGGCGGCAACCTGTCAATTCGCCTGGAGAATATTTTAAAAATAGGAGGGTTTGACGAATCTTTCAAAGGATACGCCCATGAAGATATAGAACTCGCTTACCGGTTAATTAAATTGGGTGTTACATTCGTATATGATAAAGACGCATATTGCACTCAACACTATGAAGATAATTTTCGAAACCTTCTCAAAAAAACAATTTCTGCAGGTAAAAGTGCGGTCTTACTTTATAGAATGCACCCTGATTCTTTTGAAGAAAATGAGCTAGCAATTTATAATTCAAACGGTTGGAAATGGCGTTCACTTCGTTTGTTCTTAATTTGGATCAGTATTCTTATTCCCATTACAACCGATATTATTGCATCATTTGTAGTACATTTCGGGAAATCTTATTCAAGAACAAAAGCGAAACTATGTTATTTGGCTATGGATTATTCCCTTTGGCTTGGAGTCTGGCTAGCGCTGAGAAAGGATACCAAGAGAAGACAGATCATCTCCAAAATAAAGCTTTCAAGAGAAAATGAATAAGATTAAAATACAAAAATGATGACTTGCACTCATAATATTAATATATCAAGAATGGTAGCTTAGATGAACCGTAAAATCCCAATCCTAACATATCACCAAGTGGCGCCAAACCCCGAGGCATGCTATCCGCTGCAGTCAGTAGAGCCTAAGACTTTTGCGCTTCAAATGAAATTGCTTAGCAAACTAGGCTACAACACTATTGATCTTGATCAATTGTATGAATATAGAAATGGGAACGGTAACCTACCAAAAAAGCCTATTGTAATAACATTTGATGACGGTTATCAGGACTCAATAGATTATTCAATTCCTATCCTAAAGGATTACGGTTTCACAGCGATTTACTACATACCTACCGATTATGTAGGAAGAAATAGCTCATGGTTAATGCCCGAACTAGGATTTGAATTACCAATTGTTGATTGGAAAAGAATTAAGTGGCTTGACTCAAACGGTTTTCATATCGGAGACCATTCGGCATCTCACCCTCATCTAGACCAGATAACAAGGGATGAGTGTATTAAAGAGCTAAAAGTCTCAAAGAATACATTAGAAGAAAAGCTCGGTCATGATGTTAAGCATCTAGCTTATCCTTACGGATCCTATAATAAATCAGTTATGTCTGTGGCCGCCGAGTTAGGCTTCAAAACTGGTTGCACTATTGAAGAAGGTTTATGNAAATCAAAGTACGACCGACTTTCGCTACCCCGTATCAATATAGGACAAAGAGATTCGATAGTAGATTTTGTTTCGAAAATACATACAGGCTTTAGCCCTCAAAGCGGAGCAAAAATACTATTCAATAAAACATTAAACAATTTCAGCATCCTATGAATGCTAAGCATTATAACTCAATTAATACCCGTCTCCATGTTTTAGCAATACATTATAATTTTTATATGAGACACGATAACAATGAAGCACACAGTCGTACATTACATTGACAGTAAAGAATTCGGTGGAGCCGAGCAAATGGTCTTTTCTATATTAAAAGGAATGGACCGCGATAAATGGAAAATCGTATTGATTTACCATCCGCATGTTGGTTTGTCTCGCTTTATAGAAAAAGTTAACGAGCTTGATGTGAGCATAGTTTGCCTGCCGGAAATAAAAAACTGGAGAGATATCTCCGGATTTATCAGATTTATTAGGAAGCTAAGGCATATTAATCCTTCAGTATTCCATGCACACTTACCATGGCATCTGCGCTGCACATTCGGTATTCTATGTGCTTTTTTTGCCCGTATTCCTGCAATCGTAGCGACTCTTCATGCTTATCAAGAAAATATAGGACGAAAAGAACTCATCATCCAAAAATTATTATCAATATTAGTAGACCGTTATATTGCTGTTTCGCAAGGTATTGCAAAACAATTCAAAAAAGTAACACCTTTTGATGGCAATGTCTTAGTAATTCACAATGGGATTTGTATTGATAAATTTAGCAAGACCAACATGGATGACCCACTCAGCTCGATGAAAGCTGAAAAAAGGTCCACAACCATTCTAATGATTGCACGCATGGATAAATACAAAGGGTACGAAGATCTGATATCTGCCGCCGCTCTCATACCTCAGGCTAATTTTGTACTGGCTGGAGAGGGCCCCGAGAGAAAAAACCTTGAACGAAAGGTGAAAGAACAAGATATAAAAGATCGAGTCTTATTTCTAGGGTATAGGGAAGATATCCCCTCGCTTCTACATAGTTGTGATCTATTCGTACTTCCTTCACTATTTGAAGGGCTGCCGCTAACTATACTTGAGGCGATGGCTGCGGGAAAAGCAGTGATAGCTTCAAATATCAGTGGTATAGATGAGATTATTACAGACGGCAAGACAGGGTTTTTAGTGCCTCCCAAAGACCCTGAGGCACTAGCATCAGTTATAAAAACTTGTATATCAAACCCCGAAATAGCACAAAAAGTAGCCCAGGCGGGGAATATTCGGGTTAAAAAAGAATTCTCCGACAAGAAAATGCTCAAAGCTATATCCACATTATACGAGGAACTGATTAAAATGGGGATTAAGTATTAAAAAGGTCGGCACAATGCGCATTCTATTCATCTCAAGTTATTTCCCGGACAATTTAAGTACAAGCATCCATGGCGTTTATAAACGAATGAGTATGTTCATTGACGCTATAAAGGAAATAGCTGAAATCGACATGCTGTTCTTTATCGATCCTGAAAATTATAAACCTGGAGCCGAAAAAGATTATCAAAAAGAGTTCTCAAAACACTGGGATACAGAAATCAATCTATATCTTTGCCCCCGAGCTGAATTTAAAGAAGAGGATGAAATTAGAAAATGGCTTTCTTTGGGTGCAGGAATATTTAGCTTCTACAAACAAAGAGGGAGGATTGAATACAGCGGCAGTGAGCAATTAGAGGCTCTAGAGAAATGCTTAGACAGAGACCACTGCGCTATATTCGCGCATAGATTATCGGCAATGTGCCCGCTTCTGCTCACAGAAAAATCACTACCGCCCGTATTTTTCGATTTGGATGATATTGAGCATGTAGTTTTTAAACGCTATATAAAAAACAGGAAGAATTTACGCAGTAATTTACTAAATCTCCTGCTTCCGTCTTTAACTAAAGGAGAGTATGAAGCAGTTAAGTTAGCTACAAAAACATTTGTCTGCTCAGAGTATGACCGACAGTACCTAACAGAAAAATTTAAACTCCCGGGAATTGTAGTCGTACCAAACTCTATTAACATCCCCAAATTAGAGCCTCTGACAAAAGAGCCGAACATGTTGTTCCTAGCGTCAGATTACGATCCGAATGTTCAGGCTGCGGAGTTTTTAATCCAAGAGATTTGGCCAAGCGTGATTAACAAAGTTCCAATTGCAAAATTAATAATAGCAGGCATAGACCCTGATAAGTTCAATTTCAATCAAAGTGATATCCCGGGACTCGAGCTGCCCGGGTTCGTCGAGGATTTAGATTCATTATACAAACAAACCAGGTTAACGATAGTTCCCATGCTTGTCGGCGGCGGAACGCGCTTTAAGATTGTAGAATCTGCAATGTACGGCAAACCCACGGTTTCCACTTCTCTGGGAGCCGAAGGCATAGAGCTTTCTGATCCAAACGAGATCCTGATTCATGATACACCTGAATCGATTTCAGGAGCATGTGTAGAGTTACTCAAAAACTTTGAGCTTAGTGAGAAAATCGGTCTTGCAGCAAGAAAGAAGGCTAAAGAGCTCTATGACCGGAAAAATGTTGTAAACTCAGTAAAAACGCACATCTCGAACAGCTTAAAATAACTTATATCAATCTATAACGGGGAGATTTATACTTATAAAGATATGCCTAAGGTCAGTGTAATTATACCCACTTACAACCGCGCAGATTTTTTAAGCAGCTGCGTAAACAGTGTTCTGAAACAGACATTTGAGGACTACGAGCTCATAATATCAGATGATGCTTCAACGGATCGTACAAAGCAATATGTAGAGAGCATATCCGATCCGAGAGTCGTGTATGTATGTAATAAAACTAACCGGGGTGTAGCTGCCACGAGGAACAGCGCTCTTAAAATTTCAAGAGGAGACTATATCGCGTTTCTCGATGACGATGATGAATGGTTACCTGAAAAACTCTCATTTCAGGTTGAAAAAATAGAGAAAAGTCCTTCAGATATCGGCGGTATATACACAGGTGTTTCATACCTGGATTTAGAACTCGGAGAAATAACCTCCGTCTCAGACCCGCACATAAGAGGTAATATACTAAATGAAATTCTCCCTGAGAATTTCCTCGTCACCTCATCCCTATTACTAAGGAAATCATGCTTTGAAAAAGCAGGATTATTCGACGAGAGATTCCAATTCGGCGAAGATTTCGACATGTGGATCAGAATCGCAAGCTACTATAAATTTGATTTCATAAAAGAGCCTTTAGTAAAATATGCGATCCACGAGTCAAAGATCACACTAAATTACCAGAAAGTGATATCCGGGCTTGAATTATTGCTATCCAAACACAAGGGACTGTTTTCACTAAATAAAAAGGCATTCAGCGACTATACTCTCGGATTAGGGATATTCTATTGCTACAACAAAGATACTCGAAAGGGAAGAAAGACCTTCATAGAGGCTATAAAGTTAAATCCCTTTAACATAAAGCACTATTATAATTTTGCTCTTTCCATGCTCGGAGCACGGGCGTTTATGAAAATAAAAATACATCGTTCTAGTTTGAGCAATGCTCTTAAAAGCTTAACTTATGTTTAATTATACTCTTTAGACTCCCGAGGAAAATTAATAATCGAGAAAAATAAAATGACCGTTCTTCAAGTAATAGCACTTCATCCTTATAAAATCGGTAGTTTTGAGGAATATTCTCTAAGCTTTACCAAAGAGATGAACAAGCGCGGACACAATGTAATTTTTGTTTTTGGGGGAGAGCCGCATCCGCACATTAAAGAAAAACTAAACGAGTCTAATACCACTTACTACATTGAAGAGATACCGCAAAACGCACTTGGCATGGTCTCCATGTTTTACAGACTGCTCAGATTGATATTGAATACCCGTCCGGATATCGTTCAGGGGCAATTTCATCCCCACGACCACCTGGCAGTTATGGCGGGTTTTTTGACGGGAAGACCCGCATATAGAACTATTCACACAACCTCATTCAGCTCTATAAGACGATTAAAGTACTCAAGCATAGTCAAGGCCAATATTAGCTCGTTTTTATCTAAATCCACATTTGCGGTATCTAATGCTGTTAAGAAAGATTTAATCGCTAATCTGCACGTGCCTGCAAAAAAAATTCGGGTTCTTTATAACGGAGTAAACCTCAAACGGTATTGTCCCAAAAGAAATGATTTTTCTCTTCACAGTGAGATAGGTATATCCAAAAGTGAGAAAATAATTTTGACTGTTGCTCATGCCAGACCCGAAAAAGGATTGAATTATCTTATAGAAGCAGTCCCTAGCATAATTAAAGCTCAACCGAAAGTACATTTTATATTTTGCGGTGGTGGCCCCATGGAAAATAACTTGATTCAGTTAGGAAAAGACCTGGGAGTGAGTTCAAATATACATTTTTTAGGCGCAAGAGACGACATACCGGAGCTACTGAACTGCTCGTATATTTTTGCACTGCCCTCATTAGTTGAAGCCCAAGGACTTGCGGTGCTCGAAGCGATGGCAATGGAAAAAGCAGTTGTGGCATGTGATGTTGAAGGCATTCCCGAGGTAGTTGAGCACGGGATTACAGGTTTACTAGTACCGCCCAAAGACTCGAAATCTCTATCTGAGGCTATTATTACGCTTTTGGATAGTCCCGAAAAAACCGCTCAAATGGGCATTCAGGGAAGAAAAAGGGCTGAGAATCTTTTTGATCTCAACAAAAGAGTCGCAAATGAAATTAGAATTTACGAAGATGAACTAGGACTTCAACCCGAAACTCGGTAGTGAGGGGCTCTTGTTCACAAAGAATTCGAGTTATAATGTTACGTATATAGTGTTTCTGTTTGTATAATTAACCTAGCAGCGGACGAACATAAAGCTTAAAGATTTATATGGAACAATATGCTCGGCACAAATTCTCAAACACCTGCCTTTAATACAATCTTATTAATTGCATTAGTAGCGCTGGGCGCTCTGACCGGCATATTAATAGCTATATACGGTTTTTCACCGCTCATTGTGGCGGTACCTTTAGCGCTGATTTTTTTGCTCATAACGGTAAACAAACCCTGGATTGCCCTCTCGGCCTTTTTTCTTTTAGTACCGCTTGAGAATCTCTTTGTTTTGGAAGGAGAACTAAGCGCAACAGGTAGTAAATTGATAGGCGCCTACTTGATATTCCTGATGTTAATTTGTGGGAGACTTAAATATATATCCGAGGTATTTAGACACAAAAAAACGCTCTGGATAATCGGGTTCCTGCTTGCCGCTTTAATCTCGACTCTCTTTTCTGATATCGCATCGGCTCTATTTGAAAATCTTCTGAGACTTTTTATTTTTACAGCTTTATACATTGTACTTATTGTAATGATAAGAGACATAAAAACTCTCACATATTGTTTACAGGCATTAGTAGCTGGTGCTGCATTATCTGTTTTGAGTCCTCTAATTCTCGGCACAGGAAGCACCGGGGGGATTGACTTGCAACGATACGGTGGTCTCTGGGGTGACCAGAATGAATTTGCGGCGATATTGCTGGTAATCATCCCCTTCAGCCTAATGCTTTACCAATATGAAAGAAAAAAAATCATGAAGATGCTGTATGGCGCGAGCTTTATGGTTATCCTGATCGGATTCTTTCTTACTTATTCCAGAGGCGGTTTCGTAGCATTCTTAGTACTCTTCCTACTTGCGTCCTATAGAATTATAAAAAGTAAGCATAGAGTAAAAATTCTCGCTATCTTTATACCCGCCGTCATAGTACTTAGCGCTGTGTTCTATAATACTATCGCAGATGAGTATATTTCCAGAGTCGAAACTCTAAGAGCCATTCAAAATAATGAGTCAGCAGCGGTAGATGGATCCATAAAGCTTAGATATATATATTACTTCGAAGTAGCTCCCGAGATATTCTTCAACAATCCAATATTCGGAGTCGGTCCGGGAGGTTTCATTCATTACAATACTTATCTGAAGCAAGTAGCTCACAACACTTATATTGAGATATTAATAGGTATGGGACTTCTGGGGTTCATACCTTTCTTAGTGATCTTATACCTTACTTGGAGAGAGGTAAAAGCAACACAGTTTACCTCTATACATATTAATGAGTTAAAATTATTATACTACTATTCAACTGCGCTTGAGTTTGGTTTTATATCTCTATTAGTGGCCGGAATGTTTATATCTCTGGATTTAAACAAAATACTATGGCTCAGTATTACGCTAAGTACCGTAATGGCAAATATACTTCGAAATCAAATTTTATCTGAGCGCAACCTATCACAATCTTCTTATAGTTAGCAAGCTCAGTACGAGAACGACTTTATCGAGCAGTTTGAAGAGACATATCAAATCCATGAGAATACTATATATTTCGCAATACTTTCCGCCAGAAATGGGCGCCCCCTCGGCCAGGGTCTCAGAGTTATCCAGATACTGGGTGGAGATGGGACATGAGGTCACGGTACTCACATGCTTTCCGAATTATCCTGATGGAATTATCTATGAGAACTATAAAGACAAAGTTAAAAAACTTTATGTTCGTGAAGAGTTCAATGGAATAAACGTAATACGCGTATGGGCATACCCCACTCATCTTAGAAGCGCCTTAAGAAGAGGCACAAATTATCTATCTTCACTCCTATCGTTTTCACTCACAGCCTCGATCCTAAAGCGGCCGGATGTTGTGATTGCAACTTCTCCTCCGCCTTTTATCGGCCTTACAACACTTACACTTAAATACTTTAAATCTATACCGGTCGTATTCGAAGTCAGAGACCTCTGGCCCGAGGTTATTAGTGCTGTGGGAGCGGGCAGCTCCAATAGCATTTCCTATAGAATTATCGAGAGCATAGTCGATTTTTCATATAAACACAGCGACCTCATCGTTGCCCTGACTGAGTCTTTTAAAGACTCCATCGTAAATACTAGAGGCATCGAGGAAGAGAAGGTTAAAGTTATAGAAAACGCCGTCGACACAGAGCTTTTCAAACCCGTAAAAATGGATAAAAGTGCTTTTCAAGAATTAGGATTGGAGAGTAAATTCATCATCTCATACGTTGGAACCATAGGACTCACACATGGTGTGGACGTAGTTATTAATGCGGCTGAGGAGCTAAAATCGAAAATTCCCGACATGGTTTTTCTCCTAGTAGGAGACGGTTTTGAAAAAAACAGGCTGGAAGCCCGTGCAAAGAGTAAAGGCTTGGACAATGTTTTGTTCCTAGGCAAGCGGCAAAGATCTAAGATTCCCGATATCATTAACGGCTCCGATATCTCGCTTGTTCTATCCAAAAAAAGCGAGCTTTTAGAGAAAACCATATTCGCAAAAGTCTTTGAACCCATGGCCTGTGGAAAACCGATCATAGTAGGAGCCCTGGGCGAGACTAAAAATGTAGTTGTGGATCAGGGAAATGCCGGATTATCATTTGAACCCGAAGATACCAAAGGACTAATCAAGTGTATAAGCAAGCTATATAACGACCCAAAACTCAGAAAAAAACTGGGAGATAACGGCAGAAAGCTCGTTACTAAAAGCTTTTCAAGAAAGAAGAAGGCTAATGATTATATAGAGCTTTTAGAAAACTTGATTGAAAAAAAAGAGCGATAAAATAAGTAGCAGTTTTAAAAAACCCTCTGTAGTAAAAAGAGAAGAATATCTGAATTCTCGTATCCAACCGATCTGCTTGATAAAAACAGGGAGAGGCTATACAATTAGTTTAAAGCTGGCATCTTTACTATAAACTTCTTAACCGGAGTACCATTCATTCAACTCTACTTCGACATATTATCAATTCTTTTGGGTAAACCCATATGAAAATTGGGGTTCTGATACTACTTGATACACTAGACTTGGGTGGAGCCGAAAATCTCGCGGCGAATATAGCTATCAATCTAGAGAAAACAAATATCTATCATCCGCTCATATGCTTAACACGAACCGGGGGTGAATTGGAATACAAGTTAAATGAAAACAATATCAAATACGTGATTCTGGGCAGGCTCCACCGCTATGAGCTCCATAAATTTTATGGAATAAAAAAAATCATCGAGGAAGAGAATATAAAATTAATCCATGCCCATAATCCGGGATCGAATTTCTGGGCCGGGATAATGGGAAAACTATTCGGGATACCTGTAATTTCACACCTACACACTCACCCTGAAGAATTAGGGAGAATCGGGGGATCGATAATAAGTAAAATAATAAGGACAATGTCCGCCAAAATCATCTGTATTTCAGAATTTGTAAGACAAGAACTCATACGTGAACAAGGAATAAACCCTTCAAAAATTGTAACGATTCATAATGGTATAAAAATTAAGGATTATGAGGTAAAGCCCAACTTAGATCTAAAAGCGAAATTAGGAATAAACTCCGATACCACGGTAGTCGGAATCGTGGCTGCGTTTAGGGAAGAGAAAAACCATGAGATGTTTCTTCTTGCTGCAAGGGAGATTTTAGATAGAAACCCAAATGTCACTTTTTTACTTGTTGGTGATGGTGTTTTGAGAGGTCAAGTTGAGCGCAGAGCGTTAAATTTAGGAATAATGAATAATTGTATTTTTACCGGTTTACGGAAGGATATACCGGATATACTCTCAATAATCGACATCGGTATTCTTTGCTCACTCTATGAAGGTATGCCCTTGGTAGTCCTAGAATATATGGCGGCATCAAAGCCGGTTATCTCAAGTGACATACAGGGCGTGCATGAAATCATAGAAGATGGCAAGAACGGGCTACTAGTCCCACCTGGTGATTTCAATACGTTGGCTGCAACAATAGAGCGCGTATCCGAAAATAAAACCTTAGCCTGCTCATTGGGAAAAAACGGGTTTAAAACTGTAAGTGAAAAGTTTTCAGAAGAGTCTATGATGAACAAGATTGAAAGTCTATACGAAGAAGTGCTGTCAAAACACATCTGAAGAGTGATTTCAAGTCCTGTGAATTTCACCGATCAGTATTGGGTTATTGACTCCCGAGAATTACTTTTTTAGCAGTATGTTAGAATTTAAGGACCAATATGTGTGGAATAGTAGGAATCTGGAGCTCAGGAAAAGAAATCAGTGGGGCAATATTAGACTCCATGGCGGAAGCGCTCGCCCACAGGGGACCGGACGATTCCGGAAGCTATATAGACGAAAGGAGTAACATAGGGTTTGCCCACAGGAGACTTTCAATAGTTGACCTCTCGCCGCTCGGGCACCAGCCGATGTCAAACGATGATGGATCTATCTGGATTACGTACAACGGAGAAGTCTATAACTTTAAAAATATTAGGAATGAACTTATCCAAAAAGGCCACAGATTCAAAAGCAATACCGATACAGAGGTCGTTCTTAAATCATATGAAGAGTGGGGTATAGAATGCGTACATAAATTTATAGGAATGTTTGCACTCGGAATCTGGGATAAGAGAAGTAGAAAGCTCTACCTTTTAAGAGACAGAGCAGGCGTAAAACCCCTTTACTATTACAGCAATAACGGACTATTTATGTTCGGCTCAGAGCTAAAAGCGCTCATGCAACATCCGGAATATAAAAAAGATATAGATTACGATTCACTAGCTGTTTATGTCAGACACGGTTACATACCCGCCCCTCATACAATCTTTCAAAATACATACAAACTAAAGCCCGGACATTACCTCTGCTTATCCGACTCAGACAATATAAAGGAGATTAAGTACTGGGACGTAACCGACTATTATTTACAAAAGCCCCTAGATCAGTCTGAAGATGAGATACTGGAAGAGCTTGAGAGTTTGCTTTTAGACTCGTTTAAATACAGGCTTGTTGCAGATGTGCCGATAGGAGTATTTTTAAGCGGCGGCATAGACTCTACTACCCTTTGTGCGCTACTTCAGAGTAACGTCAGCAGCCAATTAAAAACATACTCTATCGGCTTCTATGATGACAGCTTCAATGAGGCCGAGTGGGCTAAAAAGATTGCCGATTACATCGGCACAGACCACACAGAATACTACATATCCGCAAGTGAGGCACTCGACATAGTGCCTAAGCTTCCCGAGATCTATGATGAGCCCTTCGCCGACAATTCCGGAATACCTACTTACCTTGTATCCAAGCTCACTAGAGAAAGCGCGAAGGTCGCTCTTTCTGCTGATGGAGGTGATGAGCTTTTTTGCGGATACAATAGATATCTATACTCTGAGAATATTTATCAAAAACATACCAAGATGCCCGGATTGCTCGGGGACGCCATCACCAATGGGCTCGATTTACTTAGTCCGGAATTAGTTGACTGGACTTACAAGAAATTAGGATTTGCTCTTCCCCATGTACATGACTTTCGTCACAAATATATAAAACTCAGAAATATGATTTCTAACATCCATCGTGGTGACTACGTCGAAATGTATAAAACCGCTATAGGATATTGGACCACAGAAGAGCTAAACAACATAATGCTGAATCCCGGTAATTCTCCTTACGACTCATTTATTGCGGACACATTCTCAAAATTACAGGGGAAAGGTCTACTCACTCAAATGATGGCCACTGACTTTAAATACTACTTAGTAGATGACATACTGACCAAACTGGATAGAGCATCCATGAGCGTTAGCTTGGAGGGACGTGATCCATTTCTAGATCACAGGCTAATAGAATACGCTGCTAGGATCCCTTCTAATATGCATTACAAGAACGGACAGAGTAAACACCTACTAAGAAGGATATTATACAAATATGTCCCTAAAAAGTTATTAGAAAGACCCAAACGTGGATTTGCGGTTCCACTTTATAGTTGGCTCAGAGAAGATCTTGCAGAACTTGTAAGAGATCATTTGAGCTATGAAAAAATCGATAAGGATGGCATATTCAATCCCGAAACTATTTCACGTAACGTCAACGATTTTATGAAAGGCGCGACTATAAATGCAAACTCCATATGGTGTATTCTGATGTTTCAGATGTGGAAAGAGAAATGGATGCCAAGTTAATCATACCAATACTCAAACAGTTCAAGTGTATATATATTTTATGTATCTGATTTATTATCGGGCGATATAAACATGAGAGTATGCTACATAACACATTCAGCGCCTTGCGGTAAAGGTGAGACATTCATAATTAATGAGCTCAACACAATCAGAAAATATTTTGATGTCGTAATTTTACCATTGCGACCTCGTGGAACTCCCCAATACGAGGATGCAAAAATGCTTTTGGATGACAGTATAATAATACCGTTATTCAATTTTAGGATATTTATTCACTTTTTATTTTCTATCTTCTCAAATCCGGTTCAAATGTTTAAAACCATCATTAATATTTTTGCCGAAAGCAGATCACTAAGAGTACTACTCAGAAACCTTTGTGTAGTACCAAAAGCATTTTATGTTACAAATACATTGAAAGATTTGAATATCAGCCATATACATTGCCACTGGTCATGTATTCAGACTACTTTTGGATCAATAGTTGCAAAGAATTTAGGCGTAGGGTTCAGTTTTACCGCACATAGTTATGATATAGATGAAAATAATATGCTCAGACAAAAAGTTTCAGAATCATCTTTTGTACGTACCATCTCTCAAAATGCAAAAAATCAAATTATTGAGTTAACCGGCCTGTATGAATTAAATCAGAAAATTCATATAATTCACATGGGAGTTACAATCCCAATAGTAAGCAACAAAACAAATCACAAAAAAAAATCACGAGAAGTAATTGTGTGCCCTGCCAACGTTGAGGAGATTAAGGGTCAGAAGTATTTAATCCAAGCCTGCGCTTTATCAAAATCTACAGGTCTTTCATTAAAGTGCTTGATCATTGGTGACGGCCCTGATATTCCTAAATTAAAATCTTTAATTACAGAGAAGGGCTTAGAAGATGATGTTTTTTTAGAAGGTTACTACCCTCATAGTAAACTTATGAGCATGATGCAAAATGAAAATATCGACATTGTAATATTACCAAGCATCGCCATGCAAAATGGTTACAGTGAAGGAATCCCTGTTGCTTTAATAGAAGCAATGAGCTACAAGATACCCGTAATATCTACGAATACAGGTGATATTAGTGAACTGCTGGGACAAGACTGTGGTATTATGGTGGAGCAAAAAGATCCTGAAGAGCTATCAAAAGCTATTATGAATGTATTAACCGATAAGAGTTTAAGAGAATCATTACGGACAAGCGGTTTTCAGCGTGTTAATAACGAATACAATATTCAAAACAGCTGCAAAGATCTCGCAAACTTAATTAAAGAGAGCATCGAATAGCTAAGACACTTACAACAGTTCTTCTGACTAGCGTTCTTAATTATCAATCCTCGCCGAAAGAACATAACCCTTTTACTCTCTTAAGTCACATCTTTTATACGCTTTTCTTTACCAGGGCACAGTATTATATGCCAAGCGTTCTAATTAACATCAAAATATTACTCTAGATTTTTAATACCTATTTCTAATAGTTTTCGTCTGCTCCTATGTCGCAAACGTCCTCAGCCGAAGCTTTTCTTTTCTCATCATCTATATCACCGAGTGCACAGTTTTTGTTATTTCCGCTGTTCTTAGCTTGCGAGTTAGAGGTTATATGATAATCACCACCCAGGTCGAAGAATCCAGGATTGGCGTTTGTAATTCCGTTATCATCCCAGCCGCTCACATTCTCGTAATTCTGAAAATCACTTCTCCAGTTACCTTCCCATACCCACCATTCGTATTCCACATTCCAAAGATTGTGATCATAGGTATTCTGCTTAGACTCAGAGTCATAAACCACTAACCCCATAACGTCGTCTCTTGAGCTCTGGAATATATTGTTCATAAAAATGTTGTTCACGCTACCGTATATACCTACAAATGTATGGTCGCTAGCGTTTGTAGATGGATAATTCTCAATCACAAAAGTATTATTCACGATGAGGCTGTCCTCGGTATTATAATACAAAGCCATACCCCATGAATTGTTTTCAAGTATGTTGTTTTCCACAAGCGTGTTCCTTATAACACCCCCCGAACCGCACTCAGAAGCATTCCACTGTATACCGATACCACCGTGATTGCTTATTAAGTTGCCACTGATTGTGTTATTTGCCATACCATTACAAAAGAATTCGCTCAGATATATAGCGTGGCAGTTCTTGGAATTCCTCTGTCCAGTAGATGGATTTATGCAGGACCCCTCCTCAATACCGTTTTTCTCTATAGTGTTCTTACTGATAAATACATCACTCGTAGATACTACAAGAATACCTCCGTAACTATTATGATGTATCCAGTTACCGCGAATCGTGTTGTGGCCTTTGTAGATTTTGATTCCTTCCCAGCCGTAGCGTATCTCAAATCCCTCAATAATCAGCCATTCCGCATTTACTTCAACCCTCTGAGTACCTCCTGAAGGACAGCAATTGGAAGGATATTCCCCGCCGCCCGGATCTATAACCGGACTATGACCAGGATAATTCATTAGGGCAATCGGGAGCTCTCTTGTACCGCTCGTATTTAAATTCACGCGCTCAACATATATACCGTCTTTTACCAGTATGGTGTCACCTGGGACGGTAGAATCGATTGCATCACTTATAGTTCTGTAGTCACCATCACCATCTATTGATACGACGATCACCCTCTTATTAGCCGGGGAAAGCGGAGCGTCAGAAACTCCCGTGTCCGGCTGTACCTCAACGGGACTTGGTTGGGGTGTAGGCTCAGGCTGAGGTGTTGGTGTAGGTGCCGGTGTTGGCTGTGGAGGCGTCGGACTCGGATCACTCTGCCCGTCTATAACCTGTACCACTTTATTCGTAATATCACATACACTGCTCTCCACCCGCGCCTGTACGTGCATGGTCTTTCCCGAGAAGCTTCTGCTTCGCAGGTATACGCTAAATGTCGCATTTCCCGACCCATCCGCTCTTACCTTACCTAAACTCTGGCTAGAACCCAAGTTAAGTACCTCGCCATCGCATACAGAGCCGGAAATGACTTTCGTACCGTCTGAGAATGCGTACTCAAGCCTCACAAGAGCGTCCGGAGGAGCTCCGGTTACATGTATTCTATTTTTACCTGAATTGCCCGGATCAAATTGGGAAAGTACAGCTCCTCCCGGTGGTGGGGGCGTCGGTGCCGGAGGCGCTGGTGTAGGCTCCGGCTGAGGCTGTGGTGCAGGTGTTGGTGTCGGAGGCGCAGGCTCCGGCTGAGGCTCTGGTGCAGATGATGAACCAGAGGAGTCATAGATAACATTTAATATCGGCTGATTGGAACTATTATCACTGCTGTATATATAAACGTACCCATGACTTATTGTTAAATACAAACCGTTATTGTCGATTGTACCGTCAACCCAATCTTGAACAATCTCCGTAACATCTAATTCATAGTAATCCCGGTCAGAATTAATAGAGATACTGTCTTCGCTTAGTGACGATATATCCGGTCTATTAGACCATGTTGTGGATTCATTCCAATCTTCTAGTGCTTCAGAAACAGTTAAGATGTTATTGTAGTTACGCCTAGAAGTAACGAAAACTAATAATTTAGCGCTTTGTATATTTGAGCCCTGAGGGATTTCATCTATACCGAATTTAATGAGACCGTACCTATCAGTTCTCTTGCTCTCGCTAAGCACCACATATTTATTTGACTCATAATTGCTTCTTACTCTTTTACTGCTTACAAAAGTATCCAGAGAAGGTGATAACTCAATTACTTCTGAAAAAGCCAATGTAGAGGTAAACATAAATATACAAAACAAAAAGAATCCTAAGATGAGTTTGGCTGCCTGAAAGTTGTATCTCATTTTGTGCCTCCTTTAAGTACCTTTCCATCCTCGAAAGTGAAGGCTTAGACAAAGACCTGGTGGGTATGTAATATGGGGTAATCGATATAGGAAGATAAAACTTTGAATTCATCGTCCTAATTTCGGCAACCCGTCCACCATATGCTTTACTCCGAGCACTTAGGTCAAAGGCTTTGCGTCCCATACTTTCGAATGGTTTGCCTTTTCGATTAGGATTAAGCTTAAATAAACGCTAATCTATCTAATCTACATATATATAGTGCAAAATGTATACCAACTATATAGAATTATAGAAGCTACTTAAGGTTTTCTGTGTAAGTCCCTTATTATGAAGAATTATTGAGCCAAACAGAGAATACAAGAAAATGTCAAAGTGTGCCAAATAATGCACATGGAGTGCCAAATTGCACTATCTATAGACATTATACGTCATTTGCTATTACAATGTGACACTTTCTGGCATTGTGGAGTATATTTTTAAATGGAGTTAAGGGTTAACATCCACAAGAGATAGACAAGTCTGTTTAACGGTAAGTACTCTTCTGCTTGCTGTACAGGTACCAAACTACAATTACCATCAATGCAGCAAGAGAAATTTGTAGAACAAGAAGTGAAGCGATCTTAAAGTAGGCAAACTCGGGGCTAACATAACGTACAAGCCAGCCTCCGGCTATATCGCCAAACGCTGAAGCAAAAGAGCTGACAATCAGTACCAGCTTCCAAAAGCCGCTTATAGGCGTAAATAGAATAAGGTGGTTTAGAGTAACCAAAATAATCGCCATAGAGAAAAAGTGAAAATGAGCCTCTTCAAGCATACCAAGATAGCTTCTTGGCTGTCTGAAGCTTTCCTCAGATCCCCTGTAGTACTCTACAACAGACTCATAGCTGAAACCGACCTGGAGGTAAAGAAGTAAATTGGTAATCCAGAGGAACACAAAGAAAAGAACGGTAAAAACTATAATAATCTTTAAAAGGCTGTTTTTTGAGATGTCTGGTGATATGAAGAACCGCAACTTAATTACCCGCTTCGCTAAATAGGAGACCGTTATCCGTAGCTACATTAAATACAGCAAGCACTCTCCTTATTGAGCTTGTCAGTGAGTTAGCTGTTATAGTAGCCCCAGTAATGTTAGGTATGTCTTTTCCAAGCTTAAGTGAATTATTCTCAATTCCCTTATCATCAAATAAATCCATCCACTTATCTCCTGCCATATACTCGGGCGGTTCAAAAAACGCAAGAATCTCTGCCTGTCTTAATGTCCCGTCCGGATTAATAACAAACATCACGGTCTCAGACTTAGTTCTCAAATGATGAGTATCTATTATAGCATAACCCAGAGACTCACTCCCCTTCTTGCCTTCATAAATTACATATAGCCTTGAATCGAGCTTAGCTTTAGAGAGAGACTCAATCTCCTCCACCTGCTCATTATTCAAAAAGATCTTATTCTTCTCAATACTATCGGCATTGGGGAAAGCTGTCTTTAAAGCCTCGTCCCTTTTCATAAACACCTTGGCTTCTGAATCAGGCGCAAAGCTTAATGGAAGCAAGATCAACACCAATGTTAACAATATTTTAATCATATCAATTACCGTAAATAGAAAACAGAGGGGGAATAGAACATAGCGCTCTAAGCCCCCTCTGAGCATGTATATTTAACCAGGTTTAAAACACATATCCAAGTCCGAAGTTAAATTGGTTCTGTGAGTCGTTAGCCTGATTATCAAGCCACTGGTACTCAACCTTAACAACGACGTTTGGAATCGGTTTATAATTAAGCCCTATAGTAAGGTCACTCCTGTCATTTGCCGGGTTGCGCTCAAATCCCGAAGGTACGCTCGATTGAGAATCATACTGTTCCCATCTCACAAACGGGGCCAAGTACTGTGCGTACTGACTGGTAAAATTTGCAAGCGTGAGAAGGTTATATCCACCCACCAGATAATACCCCCACTGATTCTCACCTACCGAGTCGTCCCCNGTAAGATCATTGAGAGCGTTAATCCTCTCGGCATCATCCAAGGAGGTATAAACAACCAGCGCCCTACCCTCAAACCCTCTGTACTGAAGCTGCACGTCTCCCTCATACATTTGGAAGAAGCCTTTGAATTTGTCTCCGTTAAACGGAGACTCTTCATTTTCAATCACCTGGTCTTGCCCAGTGTTGCCGAGAAATATTGAGCCCCCTACAGTAACATAAGGTAGAGGCTCGTACTCTACCCTACTTACGAATGCGACATTATTAAATAGAGCTCTGTTACCTTTAATCCTGAGACTACGGTTATTAGATGCCCTGAAGCCCCGTGCGTCAAAACTGTTCATGACATATGCCCTGTAATTTATAGAGCCCGCACTCTGGAGATCTATGTCTCCGAAAATACCTAGACCGTTTTCTCGCCAGGTCGTAGGAATGATAACCCTTTCGACTGAGGGCCTGAATACTCCGAAAAACGTAGTAGGCTCGTGAACTTCGTTTACGATCCCGAAGGGTGCAAGCAACAAACCGCCTCTTAAATTAATCTCGGGTAGCAGTAAAAAATCAAGGAGCGCGAACTCTGCTGAGACCGACCCCGATCTACCATCCTGATTGGATGAAGTAGTTCCGTGCTCAAATTCAATTTCGGAGTTAAAGATAATCCTCTCGGTAAATTTGTAGCCGAAGTAAAGGACAACTCTTTGAGCATCGACTATATTATCCTCACCTTCTCTTACCTGCCCAACTACTAATTCTCCGTAACCCCCGATAGAAAGCCCCCTGTCTTTTAAATAGACCTTTGAAGCCGCAGGGCCGGCGCCGTAAACAGCCTCATAAGTGGGTTCATCTACAATAGATGACTGCTTGATATTGTCTATTTCTTCTGCAAGTATGTTTAACTTTTCCTCTATGGACACTAATCTATCATCAGGCGTGCCCTCCGCTTTAAGCTCTCTAAGCTCATTCGTAACGCTCTCAAGCTTTTTCTCAAGCTGCTCAATCCTTTCGTCCTGAGTCTCCGTTTCATCATCACTCAGCCTCTGAGCAACAATAATATTTTTATCCTGATTCCGCCTCTCAGCTTGTTTATGTATTTGCTTGGCTCTATTAATTTGTATCTGAGCCAAGTCATCCGCGAATACTTTCTGATTCTCACCAAGCTCTTTTGAGTTACTGCCTATTGTCGGAAGTATCAAGAGCAAGAGTGCAAAAACAACACTGCGAGCAGCCAATAAACCAATCATTGAACCAAACTTAACCATACTCAAAAACCCCCCTTTTTCTATTATGAATTTCGTTATCATTATCATCATACCAGGACACAGACCATTGTCAATTAATGATAATCATTCTCATTATTAGTAATAACCGGTTAAAAAAGAGTAAATCGGGAAGCAGAGCAAGGAAGGTCGAATATCTGAGAAATGAGAATATCTAAACATGCCCTACCTCCCTATTTGTTTATATTGGTATGAAGAAAGGCGGCAAGCTAAGGTAATAGGACTGCTTGGCATTAAAAAATGCCGCCCTTCCTCATGATATTAAGTTTGCAAGTTAATATGCTGTAATTATTTAAGAATGCTTTCTTATTTCATACCCCTGTTCTCTAGCCGAATTCACTTCAAGCGCTTCTATGATCATCTGAGTCAATGCAAGCAAGCACTTATGCTCAAGTCTCAGCGTTACAGAGCCAAGACTCAGATTATATGAATCGCAGCACTCACACTTTGTGATGCTCCCGATGTTGGAAGAAGAAAGCACCGACGGTCTATCTGTATCGTATATTAAACCCATGACGATCCTCCGAACATTTATTTCAATACAATTATTTCAGTACAACAATATATTGATATTCATTCTCATTATCGATATGCCAGACACATACTCGTTTGTCAAGAGATTTCTTCCGGTCAAGAATATTCAGTCTCTTAATTTAGCGCTTGCTATATAATCGGATGGAATAAATATTCGGAATTTAGTAGAAGGCTCTGGTTGCTGAAGGAGCTGCTATAAAAAGACTTCTTGATTTACACTTTGAAGGATTGGGCTTCCAATTGTTTATCTCGCTTTGTGCTTCCTCAATTTGCTCAGATGTCATCTGAGTACTGATTCGCTCAATTGATTTCTGTGCAATGCTCACCTCTTTGGGAGAACCTGATTTGCCCGCGAGCCCAAACCACATATAACCCCTGGTGAGATCCTTTTCGACGCTACATCCCTTTTTGCAGTTTATTGATACATACGAAATTCCCGTGTGGGAATAAGCCGCACCTAATGCGATCTGTGCCTGCCCCTGCCCCTGATCTGCAGCTTCTCTCCACAGTATGACAGCCTCCTCGTAGTTTCGCCTCACGCCCGCACCCGAATAATAAAGCAGACCCATCGAGTACTGGGCATCACAGTCACCCTCTTCTGCTAGCGGCTTCCAGAACTTCTTAGCTATATCAAAGCTCCCCTGCTGATACCACCTGAGACCGATCTTAAATTTATCCTTCTCAGTAAAATCACTAACCGGGTTTGGAAGATCTTCGGGAACCTGCTCGGGTATCTGCTCTACTTGAGCACATCCTGCCGTAATAATTAATAGCAATATGATAGCAATTGTGTTTAAACTGAGGTACTTTAAACATCTAGATTTGGTCATTATGTGGTCACATCCTATATATTCCCTTTTTGTGTACATAGTTGCTACAACCAAATATAGTTAAGAAAAAAATGAAGTCAAATAAACGCCTTGCGCTGCAAATATAAAACCAGGATATTTGACAAAGGGTAATTCTGGTGAAAAAATTTATTGGTTATTCTTTATTTAGATTAGCTTTGATAACATAACCAGGTGAAATTGTGATTTTTTCTGAATACTCAAAATACAGTAAAGAAAGACCTGTGATCTCATTCGAGATTTTCCCGCCCAACACTACAAAAGGAATGGAAAATCTCTATAATGTCATAAGTGACCTGGCACAGCTTGGCCCCGACTACATAACCGTAACCTACGGCGCCATGGGCTCTACTCGCGATAAGACACTTGAGATTGCGACTCTTATTAAAGATAAATTCGGAGTCGATTCAGCATGTCACCTTACATGCGTAGGATCATCTAGAAGTGAGCTCGACACCATACTCTCACTCATCTACGATGCGGGAATAAGAAATATCGTTGCCATAAGGGGAGACCCCCCTTCAGGAGAAAGCACTTTCATCCCTCCCGAGGACGGTTACAAATACGGGAGTGAGCTAGTAGAGCATATAAGAGCATTTGAGGCAGGCAGGCAGTTGAAAGGGTATTTCGGAATCGCAGTCGGAGGTTATCCCGAAAAACATCTTGAAGCAAGTGATATTGAGACCGACATCGAAAACCTCAAGCTCAAGATCGAGGCTGGTGCTGACATAGTTAAGACTCAGTTATTTTTTGACAATTCATACTATTTCGATTTCGTAGATAGGGTTAGGCGCAAAGGAATTACCGTACCTATAATACCGGGACTTATGCCCATTTTATCTGCAAAACAGATAGAGCGCATTACCTCTATGTGCGGCTCATCTATTCCCGATGAGCTCAAAAATAAACTTGATGAAGTAGAGGGTGATGACTGTAAGGAACGTAATATAGGAATATCCCAATGTATCAAACAGGCAAGTGAGCTGCTTGATTCAGGAGTTCCCGGTCTCCACTTTTATGTGTTAAATAAGTCTGAACACATGAAAGAGATAATTCAGTCCCTGGGAGTAGGAAGCTATAAACAGAATTCAGATAAATACGCTCTAAACAAACCTTAATCAATAATATTTCATTAAACTCTTATGCCACAGACAGTTTCACTATTTAATAAGGTTGCAAAGCACTACGACTCCCTGAACACGTTCTTCAGTCTGGGAATGGACACACTATGGAGAAAAAAGCTGGCTCTGGAGTTAAACGGCGCAAGCTCTATTCTCGATGTTGCCACTGGCACGGGAGAAGTAGCCATTCAAATGGTAAAAAATTTGAGCGGCGTTAAAGTTACCGGACTTGACCCGAGTGCCGGAATGCTGGAGTTGGCACAAAATAAAATCAACGTGCCCGGAATAAGCAAAAATATATCTTTAATACAAGGCTCGGCAGAAAACCTTCCTTTCAGTGACGAAAGCTTTGACGCAGTATCTATAGCATTCGGAATCAGGAATACTCAGGACCCGATAAAGTCTCTTTCAGAAATGAGAAGGGTACTTAGACCCGGGGGCAGAGCCGGTATTATGGAATTCGCGATTCCCGAGAACAGACTCTTTAAGCCTCTTTATCTTTTCTATTTCAAAAACATACTGCCTCTTGTGGCGTCAGTATTCGGAAATAAGAATGAGTACAAATACCTCTCAGACTCAACTTCAGCTTTTCCGCAAAGAGAGAGATTTATAGAGCTGATGGAGAAGTCGGGTTTAAGAGTGGATAAAAAAGTCGAGCTTATGCTTGGAATTGTAATTATTTACGTTGGTGTGAATGACACGGAAAGTTAATGTGTAGCCTTTAGGGAGCAAGACGCTCTATTACCCAATTCCCCGGAACTTCTAATTTATACCTGAACCTGTCATGAAGCCTATCTGGTCTTCCCTGCCAGAATTCAATCGTCCTCGGGACCAATATATAACCTTGCCAATAGGAAGGTCTGGGAATATCTTTGCCCTCATATTGTTTTTCTATCTCACGGTAGCGGTTCTCGAGAGTATCCCTGTTATCGATTACACTGCTCTGATGGGATGCCCATGCCCCTATCTGACTGCCCCTCGGCCTGCTCGCAAAATATGCATCTGCGTCACTATCATCCGTAAGCTCTACTTCTCCTTCAATACGAACCTGACGCTCGAGCTTTCCCCACCAAAAACAAATAGAAGCGTTTTTGTTATCACTAAAATCATTCCCCTTTTTACTCTCTGAGTTCGTATAGAAGACAAACCCTTTCTCATCAAAACCTTTCATGAGAAGAATCCTGGCTGAAGGTCTTTTGTCTTTGCCCGAAGTGGCGAGAGTAAAAGCATTCGGATGAACCAGGTCTTCATTTTGAGCTGTTTCAAACCATTTCTCAAACTGGACAAAGGGGCTTTCGTCAAGATCTTCCTCTCTAAGCTCGTAAAGTTCATACTGGTCGTTTTGGTAGTTCTTATTCATAGTTATTACCTGTGGTCCTACTAAAGCATATCCTCTAGTGCGTCATTTAATCTTACATACTTAAACTCATAACCTGTATCCAAAAGCTTCTTCGGCTCCACCCTTACACTCGACAGAAGGGCCTCATCGGCCATCTCGCCAAATAGAGCGCGGGCTGCGAATGCAGGCAGTGGCAAGACCGTTGGACGTCTCAGCACTTCGCCCAGATCATTTGTAAATTTACTATTTGTTACACATCCCGGGGCTACCGTATTTACAGGCCCTTTAACTTTCTCATTTTCGATACAATGAAATATCGCCCCTATGATGTCTTCAATAGCGATCCAGCTCCAGTACTGCCGGCCGTCTCCTATTCTTCCACCCAATCCCAATTTGAAAGGTGTGAGCATCTCCTTAAGTGCCCCTCCGTCCTTACTGAGCACGACACCTATTCTCAAATTTACAACCCTTATACCGGCTTTAGTAAGCGGCTCTAGCGAAGCCTCCCACTTTACGCAGAGATTGGAGAAAAACCCCTCGCCTGGGCCAGACTCTTCAGTCAGCACCTCATTGCCGCGGTCTCCGTAATAACCCACTGCTGAGGCCGCCACAACAACAGCGGGTTTAGCTTTTAGTTTAAGAACAGACTCTGCAAGTAGCTTGGTACTTAGAAGGCGACTGCTCTGGATTCTATTCTTCTTTTCGGGGGTCCACCTACCTGTAATAGTCTCTCCCGCTAGATGAACTACCGCGTCGTGACCTTCAAGTGAATCCAAATCTATTTCCCCTTTATCAGGGTCCCAGTGGGCCTGGCTCTTAAATATGGAAGAGCTTGATCGTGTAAGACCGGTGAAAGTATCCCCGCTCTTTTGAATCTTCGCTATTAATGCGCTTCCTACAAGACCCGTAGGCCCGGTGATTAGTATATTCATAAATTGTCACGACTCAGTAAATTCGGGAATAAGGATAGCATATGGAGGCGTTTAGTGTAGTTATGCTAATTCAGGTGGAGAATGTGTCTAAAATCGCTTTTTGATATTCACTGACCTCTTCAAAGTCAAGATAGTAGTGGGGGGCACTGAGTATAGGTAAATCTATATAATCCAGATATTCCTTTACCCTCTTTCTGCATTCTTCTGGGGTTCCCACAATAGCAAAGGTATCAACCATATCATCCGATACGTTTTCAATCATAGCCTCAACGTCTCGATTAAAGAAAGCCTCTCTGATCTTAACCGTTTCCTTCTCAAAGCCGTGAAGTTTAAACGGAGGCTCATATGTTCTTACGGTAGAATAGAACGCGATTGTAGCCCGGGCAGCCTGTCTCGCCCGCTTCTTATCTTGAGACACGGCGCACGTAATTATTGAAGCAGTAGTAAAATTATTCGGGTCCTTGTTTCCACTTTTCATTCCCTTCTTGAGGCTTTTTGAGACCACATCCTTAATATAACGGAGTGAGCATACAACGTGCCCTATATACCCGTCGGCAACCTCTCCCGCAGCCTGAGTCATTGTGGCCCCTACCCCGGCAAGGTATATCGGGATACTATCCCGCACCGGCTTAAAGGCTCTGTGGTATCCCCTGGTGCTAATATTGTAATATTCCCCTTCATAGCTAATCGGCCCTGCAAGGTGAGAAGCNCCTATTATATGTCTTATCACCTCTATACACTCCCTCATCCTAGTTACGGGCTTACCGTGGGTAAGTCCGTGCCATAGCTCATTTGTGCGTTTGGCTCCCGAGCCAAGCCCCAGTATAAGCCTGCCCCGCGATACTTCATCGAGATCAAGCGCAGTGAGTGATGTAATTAAAGGAGAGCGTACGAACGCAAGCGCTACGGCTGTGCCGAGCTTTATGCTCTGAGTCTCGGCTGCGACTGCAGCCAGCTGCTGGAATGAAGTGCGGTAAAGCTCGGTTGCCCAGACAGATTCAAACCCTGCGTCCTCTGCCTCTTTTGCTAAGGAGACAATATCCGATATTCGATTTCCGTCCAATATTAATCCTACGGGCTTCACGTATAAGACCTTCCTTTTGACATAAAAAAAGGCGACCTTTCGGGTCGCCTTTAGGATAACTTAAATTTAAACTTTTCTCTTGGTTTTAAATGTTTCTCTCGTAATTCAGATAAGACTTAAACCCTTTAGTCCTCTTTCTTTTCAGTCTCATCTGAAGCATCCGGAGCATCTTCTGCTTTAGCCTCCGGTTCTGCAGCTGTTTCTTCGGTTGATACATCTTCAGCACTCTGAGCTTCAGGCTCTGAAGCTTCCTCAGACTCTGCAGGAGTTTCTTCTGCTTTTACCTCAGGCTCTTCTGCAGCATCTTCCGCTGGAGCCTCCTCTTTAGCCTCTGGCGCTTCAGCCTGAGTTTCAGCTTCAGGTGTGCCTTGTGCCTCTTCCTCAACCTTCGCTTCAGGAGTTTCTTCCACTTGCGCTTCAGCGGTATTAGCAGCTTCTGCAGCAACGGCTGCAGCTTTTGCTCCCCCTTCCTCTATCAGTCCAAGCTCTTCAGCAGATTCCTTCTTCGAGCTCTTTGCTGTATCTTTCGGAGCCTTCGGTTTTGCTGCTTTGGTAGGCGCCTTCTTCTTTTTCTTCTTCTTAGGTTTAAATTCTTCTTCGACCAGTTCAATTAGAGAAATCGGACTGTTGTCACCTTTTCTGAACCCGAGCTTAATAATCCTCGTATATCCCCCGGGGCGGTCTTTGAACTTTTCCGCAATCTCAGCAAAGAGCTTTTTAAGCACTTCGTTGTCTCTAATATATGCGCCGGCCTGTCTTCTTTTATGAAGACTCCCGTCCTTTGCCAGCGTTATAAGTTTCTCAGCAACTCTTCTCAGCTCTTTTGCCCTCGTATCGGTTGTCCTCAATCTATCATAACGAAACAGATCCGTAACCATATTTCGGAGCATAGCTTTTCTATGTTTAGTTGTAACACCGAGTTTTCGTCCTATTCTTTTATGTCTCATATCTCTTTCTCCGATTCAGTTCTGTTCCCTTACTGAGAAACCATTCTCTCGCTTCTTTTTAATTTCTCGGCATCAAACACTTCCTGATCTATCTTAAGCCCCAAGTCAAGCCCCATTTCCTCAAGCCTCTCCTTGATCTCATATAACGAACGTTTGCCGAAATTCTCTAAATTCAGAAGATCTTCCTCCGATTTTTGGACCAAATCACCCGAGTACTCGATCCCTGCTTTTCTTAAACAGTTTAGTGAGCGGGCAGACAGGTCCATCTCCTCGATCGTATTGAATAGTATCTCTTCAGTTCCTTTAATTTCCTGTGTTTCTTCACTTTCAGGTACTTCGTCAACTTCAGACTCATCAAAATTGATGAATACAGACAGTTGGTACTTCACAATCTTAGCAGCATATGCCAACGCATCTTCAGGGAGTATCGTTCCGTTTGTCCATATTTCAAGCGTGAGTTTCTGGTAGTCCGTGCGTCTCCCTACACGCGCGTTGGTTACTGCATAGTTAACTTTTCGAACAGACGAAAAAAGAGCGTCAATAGGGATCACCCCAATTGTAGTCTGAAGCTCCCCTCTTCTCTCAACAGGCTCGTATCCCCTGCCCATTTCCACTGTCATTTCCATCTCAAGCTTTGAGCCTTCCGCCAAAGTGGCTATATGATGATCCGGGTTCAGTATCTCTACGTTATGCCCTAACGTTATATCGCCTGCCTTAATATCGCATTCACCCTCAGCACTTACTGTGATGATCTGCGGCTCGTAGGTATGCATCTTAAGCTCAAGACCCTTTAAGTTAAGTATAATTTCAGTAACATCCTCTTTTACCCCAGGAATAGAAGAAAACTCGTGTAGCACACCGTCTATCTTTATGGAGGTCACAGCAGGTCCCTGAATGGAGGAAAGGAGCACTCTTCTAAGTGCGTTTCCGAGCGTAACTCCATATCCGCGCTCAAGCGGCTCGCAAACAAATTTCGAGTAAAGTGGAGTTGCACTCTTCTCTTCTCTTTCTATTCTTTTAGGCTTAATAAGATCTTGCCAATTTTTTTGAAAATCCTTCACCTTGATCCCTCCGTATTAAAGAAATCTGACATTGTTGCCCCTATGAATCCTTTTGCAATAACTTAAAATAACTATTACACCCTTGAATAAAACTCAACGACCATCTGCTCGTCGATCGGAAACGTTACGTCATCACGCTCAGGCGCTCTAAGAACTGTGCCCGAGTAGCTCTCTTCGTCCAGCTCAAGCCATTCCGGTACACCCCTACGGGCGCGAAATTGAAGCGCTTCGTTTATTCTCTGAAGCTTTTTGCTCTTATCCCTGATTTGAATCTTATCGCCATCTTTAACCTGATAAGAGGGGATATTTAATGTCTGGCCGTTCACCATTATGTGTTTGTGACTCACAAGCTGCCTGGCGTCATTTCTAGAGCTGCCGAGACAGAGTCTGAACACTACGTTATCAAGTCTGCTCTCAAGAAGCGATATCAAAATAGAGCCAGTAACACCTTTTATATGAGATGCTTTCTTAAAATATTTTGCAAACTGCTTCTCTCTGAGACCATACATTCTCTTTACTTTTTGTTTTTCTCTAAGCCTCACCCCATACTCAGAGAACCTACTTCTAAACTTGCCGTGTTCTCCAGGCACTTGGTCTGGTCTTCTTTCAATGGCCGTTTTTCCATTATAGCTCCTCTCCCCTTTTAGGAAAAGGTTAACTCCCTCTCTTCTCGAGAGCTTATCAGTTGGCCCGGTATATCTACCCATATTGTAATTAAACCTCCTTAGTAAAGCTTAGTACTATTTGCACGTTAAACCCTTCTTCTCCCGGGCGGCCTGCACCCGTTGTGAGGTATTGGGGTAATATCTCTTATAAAAGTAACTTTAAGTCCGGAGGCCTGTATCGACCTTATTGCCGGTTCTCTTCCCGGACCCGGTCCTTTAACATAAACAGATACGCTCTTCATACCTACTGAGGACGCTTTCTTAGCTACATCCTCTGCGGCCATTTGAGCTGCAAACGGGGTTCCCTTTCTCGTTCCCTTAAACCCCTTCGTTCCGCCGCTCGACCACGCAACAACGTTTCCGCTGTTATCGCTTATTGTTATGATCGTGTTATTGAAAGTAGCCCGAATGTTCACTACTCCCTGCTCCACGAATTTTTTAGCTTTCTTTTTTCCTACTTTCTTAGTAGCCATCTCATATCTCCGGAATTACAGATTATTTGCCAGCTTTCTTCTTTTTGGCAATCGCAGTACCGCGAGGCCCCTTTCTAGTTCTGGCGTTCGATTTGGTCTTTTGACCCCTTGAAGGAAGACCGGTTCTGTGTCTGATGCCTCGGTAACAGCCAATCTCTATCAAGCGTCTGATATTGGACTGTACCTCTTTTCGAAGCTCTCCCTCAACAGTATATTTTTGCTCTAATAATTCCCTTATTGAAGCAACTTCCTGATCGGTCAACTCGTCTGATTTTTTATTTCCGTCAATATTAGCTTCTTTTAATATTTCGGCTGATAAAGCATTACCTATACCGTATATATATGTGAGGCCAATTACTATTCTTTTATTGAGCGGAATATCAACGCCCGCAATCCTAGGCATACAGTACTCCTCCTACCCTTGTTTTTGTTTGTGTCGTTTGTTCGAGCATATAACCCGAACGACACCCTTTCTTTTTATTATCCTGCATTTATCGCAAATCTTTTTTACCGATGCTCTTACTTTCATTTCATTTTACCTCTTGCAGTTCTTCTTAGCTCTTAATCATTTTTTCAATCTATATGTTATTCTGCCCTTTGTGAGATCGTATGGAGAAAGCTCAAGCTTCACTTTATCTCCGGGCAATATACGAATAAACCTAGTCCTCATTTTTCCTGACACATATGCAAGTACTTCGTGACCACCCTCGACCTCAACTCTGAACATCGCGTTAGGAAGTGCTTCAAGTACCGTACCCTCAAACTCTATTCTTTCTTCTTTTGCCATAAGTTTTGTGTTACTGCGTTAAGATCACAGGCCCGTCTTCCGTAACCGCAACCGTATGCTCGAAATGAGCAGACAGTGTACCGTCTACAGTCACTGCCGTCCAGCCGTCACTGAGTATTTTAATATCCGGGCTTCCAACGTTAACCATTGGCTCTATTGCGATCACCATTCCGGGTTTTAACTTAACCCCCTTTGCGTGACTCCCATTCTCAGGAACAAAATTCGGCACCTGAGGGTCCTCGTGGAGCTTAGTACCTATTCCATGCCCTACAAAAGACCTTACTATCGAAAATCCCTTATTTTCTACATATGATTGAATTGCGCGTGATATATCGAAAAGTCTGTTCTTAGTTGTAGCCTCATCGATTCCCTTAAGTAAAGACGCCTCCGTCACTTTGAGCAGATTCTCTGCAAGAGCAGAAACCTCACCCACAGGAACCGTTACAGCCGAGTCCCCGAAAAATCCGTCCAGAATCACACCGAAATCAAGCCCGACTATATCTCCTTCCTTTAAAACTTTTTTCTTGGAAGGTATTCCGTGTACCACTTCATTGTTTACAGCAAAACACACAGAGCCCGGGTAATCGGAATATCCTTTAAAAGCGGGCTTAGCACCGTTTTTAATAGCATTTTCTTCAGCCATTTTATCCAAATCCCAGGTCGATACACCAGGCTGGACAGATTCTTTTAGCTTTCCGAGCGTCTCAACAACTATTTGAGCAGCTGAGCGCATCTTTTCTATTTCTTCTTTACTCTTTAAGTGAATCATTCCTATATGCCTTGCAGAACCTTGTCGATTCTGCCGAATACCTCTTCAATACTTCCCATACCGTCTACTTCTTTCAGTACTCCCTGATTATCATAATAAGATTTAAGCGGCTCCGTTTGATCCCTGTAAACTTTGAGGCGGTTTTTAACCACTTCTTCCGTATCGTCCTCTCTCCCCTCAATCTTCTGCCGCTCTAATATTCTGTCTATTATTTCTGAGTCTACTACCTCAATCGACACTACAGCGTCTATCGATACTCCCTCACTCTCCAGCATCTGGGTCAGCGCCTCGGCCTGTCCCACAGTGCGCGGAAAACCATCCAACATAAAACCCTTTTGTGCGTCGCTTTCTTTTATCCTGTCTTTTATTATTCCTATAACCACACTGTCAGGAACAAGCTCTCCTTTATCCATATAGGATTTCGCAAGTTCCCCAAGCTCAGTCCCGTTTTTAACAGCTGCTCTGAGCATATCACCAGTAGAAATATGCGCTGTTGCATATTTATCTGCAATATTATTCGCTTGAGTTCCCTTTCCCGCCCCGGGCGGTCCGAATAGTATTAATCTCATATTAAATTTCCGCTAGACGTTGTATCGTCTTGGCCCCTTCATCCCGCCTTTCTTTACAAACCCCTCATAGCTGTGGGTTATAAGGAAAGACTCAATTTGCTGTACAAAATCAAGCGTCACACCCACAACGATAAGGAGCGACGTACCGCCGAAATAAAACGGCAAGTTAAAGGGCTCTCTCTGTAAAAACGTAGGTATCACGCAGACGAATGCGACATAAATCGCACCTATAAAAGTAATCCTGCCAAGTATCTTATCGATATACTCAGCCGTCTTCTTGCCCGGTCTTATACCAGGCACAAATCCGCCGTTCTTTCTCAAATTATCGGCCAGATCATCAGGATTATATATCACCGCAGTATAAAAATACGCAAAGAAAATAATCAGACCCGCAAACAGAATATTATACACTATTATATTTTGAAATAATAAATCCGAGATGTCCCTGAGAACCGGCACATTTACAAATGTAAGTATGGTTGCCGGGAAAATGAGAAGAGACGAGGCAAATATCGGAGGAATAACCCCTGCAGTATTAGTCTTAAGCGGCAGATGCGAGGACTGACCCCCGTATACTTTTCTGCCGACTACGCGTCTTGGATACTGGACAGGAATTTTCCTATACGATCGCTCAACAAATACGATGAACGCCACGATAACGGCTAGCAGTGCGAAAATAAGCACAACACCAAACACCGTAAGCTCGCCCGTTCCGATAAGCCTTACTATATCCCACAAAGCTCCCGGAATGGATACAAGGATCGAAGCAGCAATTATAAGCGATATGCCGTTTCCTATACCCCTCTCAGTAATCTGCTCACCAAGCCACATTACAAAGAGCGACCCTGCTGTAAGTGTAAGAACGGTCATAATTCTAAACGTCCAACCGGCATCCTTCACCACGGTTGCCCCCTGCCCTAAACCGCCCTCAAGAGTGATTGCAAGCATGAAACCCTGAACAACACAAATAAGCACAGTACCGTAACGAGAGTACTGATTTATTTTGCGTCTTCCGGCCTCTCCCTCTTTCTGCATAGCCTCAAGTGTAGGGAAAGCCTTCACCAGTAGAGACATAATAATGGAGGAGGTAATATAGGGCATCACGCCAAGCGCAAAAACCGATGCACGCTCAAGTGCCCCGCCTGAAAACATATTCAGTATGTCAAAGATCGTACCCCTAGTCTGTTCAAAAAGTCTCAGAATCTGCTCAGGGTCAATTCCCGGAATCGGCACAAATACGCCGAAGCGGTATATAATAAGTATTACGGCCGTAAATAAAAGACGCTTATTAAGCTCGGGAATTCTTGGAATACCACCTACATTTCTATTCATAAAATTTCTGCCTTACCGCCTTTATCCTCAATTTTCTTAATTGCGCCTTTTGAAAAAGCGTGGGCCTTTACAGTGACTGTTTGCTCAAGCTCACCCTGACCCAGGATTTTAATCGGGTTTTTCCCGCCGGTAAGCCCCGAACTCTTAAACTCTTCGGGTGTTAATACATCGCCTTCAGAGAACCTATTTAGGTCTCTAACATTTATCAGATCATACTCTTCTTTGTTGCGGCTAGTGAAGCCTCTTTTGGGTGAACGGAGCTTAAGCGCAGTCTGCCCTCCCTCAAACCACGGTGACACACCGCCTCCAGATCTGGAATTCTGCCCCTTATGTCCCCTACCGCTAGTTTTTCCCGTACTACCCGAACCTCGGCCTACTCTTTTTCTTTTCTTTTTCGATCCGGGCTGGGGTGATAAATTATTAAGCATTATTAATTATCCTTTCAAAACTATTTTTCAATTTTTGCGTGCTTATTATTTCTAACTAGATACATTGCTTGATGCGCTCTGGTTCAGATATGATTTTGGGAGATCAAGCTCGGTTAATTCCTTACCCCTCAGACGCGCTACGTCCTCAGGCATTCTGAGTGAGGCAAGTCCATTAATCGCCGCGCTCACTACATTTAAAGGATTGGTCGATCCTACAACTTTTGAAAGTATGTCGTGAATTCCTGAAAGCTCTACAACAGCCCTTACAGCACCACCGGCAATAACTCCAGTACCAGGAGACGCCGGCTTAAGCAGTACTCTGCTTGATACGTGAACCCCTATAATTTCATGGGGAATTGTGCTTCCAGATATCGGAACTTTCACCAGGCTTTTTTTAGCTTTTTCAATGGCTTTTCTGATAGCGTCCGGAACCTCGTTTGACTTCCCAAGTCCCGTGCCCACAATTCCTTTACCATCACCTACGACAGCTAGAGCAGTAAAGTGAAACCTCTTTCCGCCTTTGGTAACCTTGGCTACTCTCCTTATATCTACGACTTTGTCATTTAGCTCGTAATCATTTGGATCGATCTTATCTTTTTGCAATCAAGCCTCCCAACTAATACAATTTATTTCCATGCTTTTAAAATTTAAGCCCTGCTTCTCTCGCTGCATCGGCTAGCGCTTTTACCCTTCCATGATACGGATATCCACCGCGGTCAAACGAAACCTCTTTTATCTTCTTAGCCAGTAAAAGCTCTGCAACATGCTGTCCAACCGCTTTTGCCGCATCAAGCTTTTGACTCTCACCTTTCAATTGCTCTTTTACTTTTGGTGTGAGTGTAGATGCGGAAGCAAGCGTTATACCGTTGGAATCGTCTATAATTTGAGCGTAAATATGTCTTGCCGATTTAAACACACTCAGCCTGGGCCTCTGCTCACTACCCTTAATCTTTTTTCTTACACGTTTGTGTCTTAGGTCTTTTTTAGATTTTCTGCTTGTTCTTTTTATCATGCTTTTGCACCAGCCTTACCAGGTTTTAGTCTAAGTATCTCACCTTCGTACCTAACCCCTTTCCCCTTATAGGCATCGGGCGGCCTGAGTTTCCTTATCCTGGCTGCTATCTCACCTATTATCTGCTTGTCTATGCCCTCCAGTATGAGCTTCGTACCCCTTTCCTCCACTTTAGCTGAAATACTGGAAGGTAGAGAAAATTCAACGGGGTTTGAATACCCGAGGTTGAATTTAATCGTGCCTTTTCCGATGAGCTCTGCCCTATAACCCACTCCGACAATATCAAGAGTACGCGTGAATCCCTCACTCACACCTGTCACCATGTTTGACAGTATAGAGCGTGTAAGCCCATGAAGAGCCTTTATTTTCTTCTCATCATTTATTCTTTCTACAACTATATTATTTTCTTCAACCTTAGCTTCAATCCCTTGGGGAATATCCCATGCGAGCTTCCCTTTTCCGCCCTCAACATCCACATGGCCGTTTTTGAAGCTTATTTTTACCCCATCGGGGACTGCTATAGGTTTTCTACCAATTCGTGACATTAATTCTCCCTCACAATACAGAACAGATAAGCTCACCACCGATGCCCTGGTTTCTGGCTTCAGTGCCTGTCATAATCCCTTTAGAAGTGGAAAGTATACAGATTCCCAGTCCACCTTTTATGCGGGGGATTTCCCCCTTATCCACATATATCCTGCGGCTGGGCTTACTTATCCTTTGTATCTCTTTGATAACACTCTCTTTTTCAGATGTATAAGCGATATTAACTTTTATCTGAGGCACTTTCTTTTCTTCTGTAATGCTGTAGTCCTTTATATACCCCTGCTCTTTAAGTATTCTGGCAACCTCGACTTTTAGCTTCGAGAGCGGAACCAGAGTAGTCTTATGCCCCGCTATAATAGCATTTCGTATCCGGCTTAACATATCTGCAATTGGGTCTGTCATAAACTTATGCCTCTTATCTTTAATATTCCTGTTATTTTATTACGAGCTGATTTTACCAGCTTGCTTTCCTAACACCAGGTATCTTTCCAAAGCTTGCCAGGTTTCTGAAGCAGAGCCTGCACATATCGAACTTCCGCATATACCCTCTGGGTCTGCCGCACAAAGGACAGCGATTTCCTGCCCGGACTTTAAACTTGGGCTCTTTCCTGAATTTTTCCATTAACGCTTTTCTAGTCATATGCCCTCTCTCCTAAGATTTTGCAAACGGCATTCCAAATTCTTCCAATAGCCCTTTTGCTTCCTCATCCGTATTTGCGGAGGTGTTTATTGTTATATTCATGCCTTTTACGTTCTGCACTTTGCTGTAATCAATTTCAGGGAAAATGATCTGCTCTTTTAGCCCTAGAGTATAATTTCCTCTTCCATCAAACGCCGTTGCCGAAACTCCCCTGAAGTCACGTACTCTTGGGAGCGCGAGGTTAATTAAACGGTCGAGAAACTCGTACATATTGCGCCCTCTTAGAGTAACCATGCACCCTATCGGCACACCGTCACGGAGCTTAAACCCGGCAATCGACTTTCTCGCTAACGTAACTACAGGCATCTGACCTGTAATCTGTCCGATCTCAGCCTGCGCTTCTTCTATAACCTTTTTATTCTTTCCCGCGTCAGTCAACTTTCCGAGCCCCATATTTAATACAATTTTTTGAACTTTTGGAACCTGCATAGAGTTTGTATAAGAAAACTTTTCCATCAGCGCTGGAGACACGTTATCTTTGTAAAAGTCCTTTAATCTAGTAGTCATTATTAACCTATCTCCTCCCCGCTCTTTTTGCTGTAGCGGACCTTTTCTCCACTCCCCAGCACTTTACGACCAATGCGCACAGGCCCTCCTTCCGAGGGGTCATAGGCCATCAGGTTAGATATATGCATCGAGGCCTCTTTTTCGACTATTCCACCTGTCGGATTTTGCTGGCTCGCTTTTTCATGGCGTTTTACCATGTTCAACTTCTCAACTATTGCCCTGTTCTTAGCTCTTAAGAGCTTTGTTACCTTACCGCTTTTACCTTTTTCTTTTCCTGAAACTACATAAACGGTATCACCCGTTTTTATATGTAATTTGCCTCTGTTTTTGGATACTCCGCTGCCTCTAACTGCCATTTTACACAACCTCCGGCGCTAGTGAAATAATCTTCATAAACCCTTTCGTACGGAGCTCACGGGCAATTGGTCCGAATACACGGGTTCCCATAGGCTCGTTCTCTTTGTCTACTAATACAGCCGCATTATTATCGAACCTCACATAAGATCCGTCGGTTCGTCTCTGTTCTTTTCTGGTGCGCACTATCACTGCTTTGTATATAGCTCCTTTATCAACTTTTGCATTCGGTATCGCCTCTTTTACCGACACAACAACAACATCGCCGAGCCTTGCATACTTTCTGCCCGATCCTCCGAGCACCTTAATACAGAAGAGTCTCTTCGCCCCTGTATTATCGGCGGAGTCCAGATAAGTGGTTGATTGAATCACTCTGCCTGTCCTCCTTTATCCTCTGGCTCTTCTGCCTCTATGGCTTCGGATTCATTTTCTTCAGCTGCTTCACTTGCGGCTTGTGGCTCAGAAGCTTGTACTGCTTCAACGTTTTCTACTTCAGGCTCCGCTGCTTCGACCTTACTGCCTGTAATTTCGGCCTCTTCCTCTGCAAGTTTTGATTCAGACTCTGC
>JGI24023J19991_10000218_pt1 | contig 42862 bp, 34 predicted proteins | sample Cruoilmetagenom1_FD_19991 | JGI IMG/M metagenome (IMG submission 19991)
TGGCCTAAACCAAGAATTAAAGCATGGAACACTTTATTAAAAGCCAGGGCCATAGAAAATATGTGTTATTGCGTTGGTGTGAACAGGGTGGGTGTTGATTCTCGAGGAAATACGTATACAGGAAATTCAACTGTATATGATAGCTTAGGGAAGAAAATATCAACTATTAAACCTAATGAAGATATGGCAGAAATAATAACCCTAGACAAAGAGGATTTGATAAACACCCGAGAAAAATTTCGTTTTTTGGATGATAGGGATGATTTCGTCTTAACACCCTAATTCCAATAGTTATCGGGACCTTTAAGGTGGACAATTCAATTAGTTAACATTAGATAAAACTATCTACATTCCCAACCACTGGCTCCAAGGAATTCTACTCAATACAAATAACAATGCTAAGCCATAAAAAATTGTAATGGTTTTGAATTTACCTTTATCAGTATTTTGTTTTTTATGTTTAGAAAAGCCTATTGTTATCAGAACGATAGCTAATATCATCATTAAAGGATGTTCTACAGCTAATAAACGTAAGCCTGACTCTTTCATTGTTTCACCCATACCAACTTCCTTAAGCGTTTTATAAGAGGGCGACATAAAATACCAGCCCAAGCCAATTAATAGCTGTATATGTATAACGATTAGCGTAAATAAAGATATTCTCAAATCTTTATCTGTAAAAGATTTCTTTTTTGCCAGGCCTATTAGGGCATTTATAAAAGCGATTACTAATAGTAAAACTACCAAATATGCCCAGTAAGAGTGTAACATTTTCATCATAATAAGTGAAATTTTGATTTGAACAAATGTAGTAAATTTTAAGTATAAAAAAACCCCGCTAAAGCGGGGTTATAAAATTATATAGTGGCTAAAAATTAGTTAAAGATATATCTTAAACCAACTTGCATCTGCCATCTTGAACTTTGAATACCATTATCGTCTAGTTGTACAAGTCTACCAGGTAATGCAGTATCAAAACTAAATACCGGATCAGGTGCATCATCTTCAGTTCTTAATAAACCAACTTCTCCTACAAATTTCTTTTTACCCCAATCTTTATTCAATAAATTGGTAAAGTTAAAGATATCTAAAGATGCTTGTAATGTATGTTTTTTATCTCCCATATTAATAGTAAAATCTTGCAAAAACTTAAGATCTACTATATTACTCCATGGTCCGGTTTCGCCGTTTCTTTCGGCATATTGACCTCTTCTGCTTCTCAAATAATCATTACCTTCAATAAACCCATTCAATGCATTCCATTGCTCCAATTGTTCAGCAGCATCACCATCAAAAGTAATTTCACCTTGGTTGGCCGGAACATAGATCAACGCATTATCTCTAGAATCATCGTTCAATAAATCTCCACCTTCTTGGTAAACATAACTAATCGGTTGGGATTGAGACCCTTCATATAATAATCCGAAAGTTGTTTTTACATTATCATTCCATTTTAATTGATAAGAAACATTTCCTAAAACCCTATGTCCTTGAGCAAAATCAGAACGTGTAACGGGTAAATTAGAATTCTTACCATTTACCGTTTGTAGGTTTCTCCATTGAGAACTGTTTTGAGATGAAGTACCATCAAAAATTGCATACGAATCACCGTAGGTATAGGAAACACTTCCTTCAAAACCATTTTCAAAAGGTTTTCTTAAGGTAAACGTAGCATTATAACTATATCCTTTAGTTGTATTAGATGCTAACATAATTCTGCCATACGTATCATCTATTTCATCCCTTCTATTATAAAAAGGCCTATTGTCAGCACCATTTAAATTCCCAACAGGACCACCTAGGTTTAAATTTTCATAATATATATGACTTAAGTTATCATTATAGATTCCTTCAACAGAAGCTACTAAATCCCATACAGGTAATTTTTGATCAATATTTAAATTAACCTTAAAAACTTGGGGTAATTTAAAATCGCTGGCAAATAAGTCAACATTCCCTCCATTACCACCAGATCCTGGGGCAACATGTTCTCGTTGACTGTTAATATCAGGATTAAAAAATGTTTCGTCACTAAAGTTAAAATTGGTTGTAAAGCCGCCAGTAACTCCATTATTGTTATAAGTGGCACCTGGCCATACTAACGGTAATCTTGAAGTAAAGACGCCAAACCCACCTCTAATTTGAGTTTTATATTCTCCTTTTACATTCCAGTTAAATCCTACCCTAGGAGAAATATGCATTGAAGGGGCAACACCCTTACCAACTCTAGCACCCTGCAAATCTTTGCCTGCCGCCTCTAAAATAGGTACTGTTCTGGTATTAAAATCTTCATTTACAGCGCCGTCTTCCCAGAAAGGTGTATCAAAACGAATACCTACAGAAAGTTTAAAATCTTCTGAAATCTGTACTTCATCTTGTAAATAAAACCCTAGTTGGAACGTGCTAAAATCAGCAGAACCCGCAGATTCATCTCCGACAACACCGCTACCTACTAATGAATAACCATGTTGATAAAAATCGAGGTTTTGATTCAATAAGAAATCATTTACGTTATTATATGTATAGTCACCATAATTAAATGCAAAGAACAAGTTTTTAGATTTAGAGTACTCATTGTGCGTACCAAAAGTAACAGTATGCTTCCCTGAAAAATATTGAAAATTATTCGTCAATGTAAAAACATCTTGATCCAATAGGTTTGCAGTAGAAAAAGGTTCTGATCCAAAACTAATAAAACCACTACCATCTCTTATGTCAACCGTTGGGAACGGATCGCCAGAAGGATCTCTATCATCTCTTACTGCAGTATAGCCTAATATTAAATTATTAGAATATTTATTACCAAAGTTACCATTCCATTCAAATGAAGTTGAATTCGTAGTAGTTAAGAACTTCTCAGAACCATTGATAAACCCGATACTGTTAAAATCAGAATTTCTGGCCTCTAAATTATCCCCTTTAACATAACTGTGTTTCAATGATATTTTATGATTATCATTGATATTAAAATCAAACTTCGCAGTAATTTTATCACTAACGAGTGTTCGGGTATTATTTTCAAAGCCTCCTGGATCATAACCATAAGTATTCATCAAGAAGCTCCGTAAATTATCTAATCCTGCTTGATTCGTATCGCCAATATAATTAGATCCATCAAACGGTTGTGGCGTTTCATCATCTTGACGTTCATAGTTTAAGAAAAAGAATAATTTATCTTTTATGATAGGTCCTCCAATTCTAACTCCATAAGTTTGAGCAGTAAAATCTGCTAACTTTTCTCTTACACCGTCACTACCAACTTCATCCGGTGGTGTTTTACCAGCGAAATCCTGGTTACGTACAAAGTAATATGCTGACCCCTCGATATTATTAGTACCAGATCTAGTTACGGCACTTATTGCACCACCTGTAAAACCGGCAATCCTAACATCAAATGGAGCCAAGGCAATTTGAAAAGATTCAATGGCATCGACCGAGAATGGATTAACCCCTGTTTGACCTCCATTGGTACCTGAACCAGCTAAACCAAAAACGTCATTGTTTACCGCACCATCAATATAAATTGCATTAAATCTATTGTTTTGGCCTCCTAACGAAACTGAAAATCCGTCATTCCCTTCGGTAATTTGTGCTTGAGGTGTAATTCTTACAAAGTCAGCAATAGATCTTGAAGCCGCCGGTATGTTTTGAATTTGTCTTTGCGAAACACCTGTTTCAGAGCCCGTTTTGTTGGAGTTGAACACTCCTCCTCCCTGAGCACTAATAACTACTTCTTCTAAGACATTAGCGGTTTCGACCATTTGATGACTTACCCTACCGGTTTGTCCTAATTGTAAAAAAACATTGTCTTTAACATAATCGTTAAATCCAACATAAGAAATTGTTACTGTATAAGGTCCTCCTGATCTCATCCCGGATATTCGATAATATCCATCAAAATCAGTAGCCGCACCATATTTTGTTCCTGAAGGAATGTGCACAGCAACTACATTTGCGCCTGGTAGCGGATCGCTATTGTTATCCAAAACCTGACCATTCATTGAAGAGGAAGTAACCCCTTGTGCAAAAATGGCAGATGTCATAACAAGACACATCACTACCATCAATAATAGAGTAATTTTTTTCATGTGTATATTGAATTAGTTTATAATTTGCTTAGCAAAAGTAAGAATTTCAACTTTAAGAAAAAATTAACTTTTAACCAAACAAGCAAATATATATAAAATTATTGAATTCGTAAAATAAACAAATTTTCAATCTCGAAAAATACATTAAATTAAATATCACTTTTTTGAAATTGTCAAATTCACAAAATATTGTTTAAATATATGCTGTGTTGAAATCTTGTAGACACATTATGCCAACCTTTTAATAACTCAAGCCAAATATTTGTAAGATATTTAACTTTTCTATGGTTGAATACCCTTTTATTCCAAGTGCTTTTTTGCGAGTTCTTTGCCTAATTCTACCCCAAATTGGTCAAAGCTGAAAATATTCCAAATATAGCCTTGCACAAAAGTNTTGTGCTCATACATAGNAATTAAACTTCCTAAGGTTTTTGGGCTTAATTTNTCAATAACTAAGGTATTGGAAGGCCTATTCCCCTGAAAGACCTTAAAGGGAAGTAGTTCTGAAATTTTATGCTGGTTATTTGTGAATTTTAACTCTAAATGTACTTCTTCTTTTGTTTTACCTAAATATAATGCTTCGGCTTGTGCATAAAAATTAGCCATCAACTTGTCATGATGCTCCTGGTTACCGTATAGAGGATTTGAAAATCCGATAAAATCAACCGGAATCAACTTAGTGCCCTGATGTACAAGTTGCATAAAAGCGTGTTGCACATTTGTGCCTGTATTACCCCAAATAATATTGCCTGTTTGATAGTCAATTGTATTTCCATCTCTATCGACAGATTTGCCGTTACTCTCCATAGAAAGTTGTTGTAAATAAGGTACTAGTTGGGTTAAATACTGTGAAAACGGAATAACAACTTCAGATTCTGTATTAAAAAAATTATTATACCAAATACTTATCAAAGCCAGTATAACGGGCATATTTTTTTGAAATGGTTCTGTTCTAAAATGTTCATCCATTTCATACCCTCCGGTTAACAACTCATTAAAGTTATTGAACCCTAAGGCCAGACTAATTGATAAACCAACAGCACTCCATAATGAATAGCGTCCACCAACCCAGTCCCACATAGTAAAAATATTCTCCTGTGCTATACCAAAATCAGCAACCTTTTCTAAATTAGTAGAAACTGCCACAAAATTGTGTTTAATGTCCGATTCTTTTGTGCCGAATTTTTCAGATAAAAACCATTTTTTAACTGTCTCGGCATTGGTCAATGTTTCCTGGGTGGTAAATGTTTTTGAAACAATAACAAAAAGTGTAGTTTCAGGGTTTAGCCCTTTTACTATTTCTGCCACATGGTCTCCGTCAATATTTGAAATAAAATGTGTTTTTAAATGGTTTCTATAATATTGTAATGCATCTACTGTCATTCTTGGGCCCAAGTCAGATCCTCCGATACCGATATTGACAATATCAGTAATTTCTTTGCCAGAATACCCTTTGAATTTTCCCGATATAACCTTATCAGAAAAATCCTCCATTTTTTGCAGTGATGCTTTAACTTCAGGCATTACATCTTTACCTTTAGCTAATACAGGCTTACCAGATTTGTTACGCAATGCAGTATGCAATACAGCCCTGTTTTCCGTTGTATTTATAAAATCTCCCGAAAACATCTTTTTTATCCCATCCTTCAGGTCAACTTCTTCTGCCAATTCAAATAGCTGTTGTAAAGCTGTATTATTGATTCTGTTCTTCGAAAAATCCAGTTCAAATTTATCAAAGGTTATCATATATTTCGCCTTTCTTTCGCTATCATTCAAAAACAATGCTTTCATATCACTGTTTTTTACATCCTGATATGTTTTTTGTAGCTTTTCCCAGGCGGTGGTTTGTGTCGGATTTTGATTCTTTAATGGCATAATAATGTAAATTCCAATTTTCAAAACACAAATAACAAAATTGGAATTTGTTATTTGAGATTTGCTATTTTACAGATATTTGATCTAATTGTTCTTTTAAAGGTACTATAAAACTCAAATAGCCTTCTTTTAAATTTTCGTCAATCGGTTTTGCAGATGGCAATTTTTGTTTAAAAGGATCTACTTGTTGTCCATTTTTCCAAAAGCGATAACACACATGTGGACCTGCTGTACTCCCTGTCATTCCTACATACCCTATTATATCTCCCTGCTTTACAAAATCACCCACTTTAACGGCACGTTTTCGCATATGCAAATACTGTGTAGAATATGTGGAGTTGTGTTTCACTTTTACATAATTGCCATTACCTCCTCGATAACGGGATTCTATAACGGTTCCGTTAGCAGTACTGACAATAGGTGTACCTACAGCCGCAGCGAAATCAGTGCCCCTATGTGGCTTGACACGCCCATAATATCTTATATATCTTTTTAAATTGTATCTCGATGATATCCTCCTGAAATTTAATGGAGCTTTTAAAAATTGTTTCCTTAAATTATTAGCATTCTCATCATAATAATCATATATATTCTTGGTAGAATCGGTTACAAAATTGAAGGCATAAAAAGGCGTTTTATTATGTTCAAAATACGCAGCTTTAATTTCGCCTATGCCAACGTAGATTGAATCGTCAATAAATTTTTCTTCGTAAATGACTTTAAAATTATCCTTTTTTTGAAGGTGAAAAAAGTCTATGGCCCAGGCATAAATATCTGACATTTCATTCACTAAAGCATAATCTAATCCCTGGTCATCAACAGCTTCAGATAGAGATGTTTTAATAATTCCGGAAGCAGTTTTTGTAACCGTTTTGATTTCTTTTTTATGCAACTGAGCAAGAATGGAATCAGTAAAATCAATTACTATATAGTCAACTTTACTAGGTTGATAGATAAAAACCTGCGCTTTTTCAGTGGAATCATTTTTTGCTAAAATAGTATATGGTTTTCCTGCTCTTAATCTACGTACGTCAAAAGAATCTTTAGATCCTTCAACGATCTTATGGATTTCAGGAAAGTCAATGTGGTTTCTATAGAGAATTTCACCAAAGTTTTCATTTTTCCTTATAGTGTCTTCAACAACTTTATAATCATTGAATATATAACCAAATTTATGAATGATCTTCGGCGTTTCAATTATATTTTCAACAATTTCTTTTTCTTCGGGTTTATCTCCACTGCATGAAAACAACAGCATCGAAAATAATAGTAGAAGGGGATTCTTCATTTGATCAATTCGCGTTTTTAAATAACGGAACAAATCTAACATTTTAGTAAGAATGAGTAAAGGGATTTTAGTTAAAATTAGTCTTAGGCAAAATTCTTGTCAAATGATCAAGTATCTATCAGGCAGGAAGATTGTTCTTGGATTCCCGTTTTCACGGGAATGACAAATTTTGGAACTAGAGATAAATTTCCAGTAACACTTTTCTAGTTAAAAATTATAGGAAACGGATTTGCCAAGCCTTTATAGGCGTTTAAATCAACTCTCATAGACCCAACTGCCAGTGAAGCTTTAATCCGTAAGGGTATTTTATTCTCATCATCGCTGACCCAAACAGTAAGGCTTTCGTTTTCTTTAAAGACTCTACCTTCTTGTACAATAGGCCTAAATTTTGCTGCGGCAATTTTACCAAATTTTGTGCGAATAATTTCTCTCCCCAATAAACGTAACTTAAATTTATAATTAGTTTCGTCAAAAAACATTGTTAGTGTAGTTTCATCGCCGGCTTTCATTTTACTTAAGTCTTGATTTCTTAAATAGTATAATGTTGAAAGCATATCTTGCACATTATTGTTTGTAGTATATTGCTTTTCAGTATTGTGCTTATAATCTTTAACCGTTGCTTTTTTTGAGGTTTGGTTGAATAATATTTCTTTATTTTTAGTATACCCTCCTTCATTGATCTTCCTTATAAACCGATAGGGTTGTAAAGATTCTTTATAAAAATACGTTTGGTAATTATCTCTAACTTTAAAAAACCAGCTTATTACACCGGTCGTTCTGCCTTTACCCACCACGTGAAAAACATCATTGCCATTATTTTTAGTCTCTCTAACTTCCATAGTAGCATTACCGGCATTTAAAAAATTGCTATAGCTTATCTTAAATTTCAGCCATTCTCCTTTTTTAAAGGCTTTCACTTCTGTTTGTGCGTGTATAGTTACAACACTAAAAAGTAATATAAATAGTATATATTTTTTCATATTAGATTTGTATAATTTTCTTTTATACATCAGAAAATACAATTACCGTTCCAAAAAATTAATAGTATTTATATAGTAACACAAGAATTAGGTTAATATTTTACAGGAAGTTAAATTATTAATTCCCCAATTCTCAAATTCTTCAGCAGTCCATAGATCGGAGAAAAAGATTCTCTTCTGATATTTAGGGTGCATATATTTTTGCCAATCACTGCCTCCGGTAGCCTCAATATCACCTCCTCCAATATATTTTTGCGCTGCATTATAATGTGCCATCACCCAACTCACATTTACCGTATAATCATAATGACGCATTGCATTTTTTAGATCTATATTTTCTTGATCCTTTTTAGGTAATGATTTGAATTTGGTCCATAAATTAATGGTATTATACTCTTCCATCGTCCTGATAAACATGTCTTTATACTTTTCTTCAAATTGGGTCAATAAAAAGGATTTTTCACCTGTTTTATGGTCCTTACCCGCCGCTTGCCAATATAAATGTTCAAACGCATGTTCATAGGGTGTATTCCTATTGATAGTTGCTCTAAATCTATAATCTATCAAATTGATGAGCTCAGTTGAACAGAATTCAATCATTCTGTATTGAGCGCTTTGAAATCCGCTTGCGGGGGTTAGGGTATCTCTGAATTTCAAATATTGTTCCTTTTCCATACCGTCTCCCATAATGTTGAACGATTCTGAGAGCATATCAAAATACCGACTTATGCGCATTAAGCGAGATACAAAAAAAACTGTGGTTATCTTTGCTTGAAGAGATACTTGTTGTATTTCCCAAAGTATCATTTTGAATATCAATTCATTGATCTGGTGATACATAATAAAAACCATTTCATCGGGTTGCACCGTTCGTTGCACCTGCAAATTTAATAATGCATCGGTTTGAATGTAATCCCAGTAGGTAATAGGTTTGCTTTGTAATAATCCGTCAAGATGCGTTTCCAGATCTTGGCCAATGGCATCATATTTATCTTTTAACTGGTCAATTCTTTTTGTTATCTCTTTATCCATACTATAATTTATTGTCCTACAAATATATAAAAGACCTGTCAGGTTTCGGAAACCTGACAGGTCTAAATCAAATCAATATGAAACAATTGTGATATTTTACTTTTTAAAATTTGATATTCCTTCTTTAAGCCATGCCAAGTAACTGTCAATATCTGGATCATATGCCGAGTATTTATTTAAATTATTGCCGTTATGATCCAGCAATACATAATAAGGCTGTGCATTTGCCTTGTATTTCTCTATTTGAAAATCACTCCATTTATTACCAATAGATTTAATTTTCTTGCCGGTAGTTTCAGATATGTATTGTTCTGCTTCAGGTAAACTTCGCTTATCATCAACATATAAAGAAACTAATACGATATCATTTTTAAGAATTTGCAAAACTTTAGTGTCAGACCAAACTCGTTCTTCCATTTTTCTACAATTCACACAAGCATGGCCTGTAAAATCTAATAATACCGGTTTATCCACTTCTTTAGCATATGCCATCCCTCTATCATAATCTAAAAAAGTAACAATATCATGTGGACCATATTTGGCTCCTTCCGGTAATTTTTCTTTTGCTACACCAGCGCCTATTTTTGTAAAACCAACTCCATATGGAGATTCGCTGTATTGCATTGGTGGTGGAAAACCACTTATTATCTTTAGTGGTGCTCCCCAAAGACCCGGAATTAAATAAATGGTAAAGGTTAATACTAGTAAGCCCAAACTTAATCTGGTTATTGAAATATGATCCGTTGGTGAATCATGGGGCAATCTTATTTTCCCAAGTAAATAAAACGCAAAAGTGCCAAAAACAGCAATCCAAATTGCCAGGAAAACCTCTCTTTCTAACCAGTGTAATTGGAGTACCAAGTCAGCATTAGATAAAAATTTAAAAGCTAATGCAAGTTCTAAAAATCCAAGGCTAACTTTGACAGTATTCAACCAGCCTCCTGATTTTGGCAATGAATTTAACCAACCGGGAAATGCCGCAAACAAAGCGAATGGTATTGCTATAGCTGATGAAAAACCTAACATTCCAACAATTGGACCTATTTGGTTACCCCCCGAAGCTGCTTCTACTAATAATGTCCCAACAATGGGTCCGGTACAGGAAAAAGATACAATTGCTAGGGCTAAAGCCATAAAGAAAATGCCAATTATACCCCCTCTATCGGCCTGAGCGTCAACTTTAGTGCCCCAAGAACTAGGTAATACCAATTCAAAAGCTCCAAAAAATGAAATTGCGAAAACTACTAATATTAAAAAGAAAATAATATTGAACCAAACATTTGTAGACAGGGCGTTTAAAGAATCCGCTCCAAAAGCCCATGTGACCAAAATACCAAGAAAAACATAAATAATAATGATTGAAATTCCATAAATAATAGCATTTTTAATACCTGCTGCTTTAGTCTTACTTTGCTTTGTAAAAAAACTCACTGTCATTGGTATCATCGGAAATACACAAGGTGTGAGCAAGGCTAAAAATCCAGAAAAAAATGCGATTAAAAAGATTCCTAATAAACCTTTAGAATTTTTGTCTTTAGCTGATGCTGTTTTGGTAACTTTTGAAACCTCATCTTCCTTTGTGATATCAACACTGTCATTAACTTGATTATTCTCAATATTTTTTACCTCATCTGTTTTTACTATACTTGCTTTTCCTTGTAATTCAAACGTTAATTCTTCTTCTGTAGGGGGTAAACAACTTGTGTCATCACATACCATAAACTCAACTGTTCCGGCAATTGTAATTTTATCGTCACTAAGCAATTTAATTCGTTGCTTAAACGTTGCTTCATTTTCAAAGTACTTGATGTCCATTTCAAATACTTTATCAAACTCCTCATGGCCCTTGTCTTCTGTTGGTTTGCCAACTAGTTGGTAATTTCCTTCAACATCTTTAAAACTAAATGTGGTAGGGATAGGACCGTCTTCAGGAATAGATTGTGAATATAAATGCCACCCCTCATCAATAGTTGCTATTACTACTAAATCAAACTCGGATTCTGATATTTTCTCGACAGTGGTTTTCCATTTTACAGGTTCAAAAATTTGTGCATTTATGCTAGTTGTAAACCCCAAAAACAGGATTAAAATGTACAGTAATTTCTTCATTTTATAATTTCTATTTTTAAAATATTTGTTGTTCCATCAACTACTTTATATCTATCGTCTAATCTTTTGCCAATAACCCAAACTATTTCATTATTTGAGCAAAGTAACCAACTATTTTCCTTTTGCACAATAGACATTTTTTCATCTTTAAAGAACTTGCTTACTTTCTTTTTACCCTGCATCCCTAATGGATAAAAATAGTCGCCGTTTTTCCATTTTCTTACAACAAGCGGAAACTTTAATTTATCAAGATCGAGATAAATTAAGTTAGCAATTGAAAGTTGTGGGTTGTATGTTTTTTGCTTTGTAAGCCTGATTTCAAAATTATCGATTGTAAGGTATTCTTCTTTATCCGTTATATTATATTCTTTTTCTGTAGTATTTACAGCAGCCAGCCCTGTTAGTAATAAAAATTCTCTATCCTTTAGAAGGCGATGGGTTTTGCTTACCACCTGTTTCCCAGATTGAGCTTCTACCAAATTAGTTACATCATTCCATTCTGTAAAGCCATATTGTTTTAACAGTTCGTATAAATACGCTTTAGGGTTATTAAGATTTTTAAGATGTTCTATGTTAATTTTATGGATTCCTGCCTCCGCAGGAATGACAAGTGTTTTTTGAATATCTTGTATTCTATCATCAATAATCTGTCGACTTCCTTTTAAATTTTCAATAGTTTGGCCAAAAGAGGTCAACAAACCAGGGTTCAATTCTTTTAACACAGGTATTATCTTATGTCGGATTTTGTTTCTCAAATAATTAATTTCGGCATTAGAGCTGTCTTCGCGCCAATCAATAGCATTATCTTTTGCATAGTTTTCAATTTGTTCTTTTGTAAAAGGTAATAATGGCCTGATGATATTTCCGTTTTTAGTTGGTATTCCGGTTAAGCCGTCCAATCCCGTTCCTCGAACGGTATTAATTAAAAATGTCTCTAAATTGTCATCAGCATGATGCGCCGTTATTATATAATCTAATTCATTTTTTGCAAGCAGTTCATGGAACCAGTCATATCTTAATTTTCGTGCAGCTAATTGAATGGATAATTTCTCCTGTTGGGCAATCTTTCCTGTTTCAAATGATTTAGTAAAAACAGGAATTCGTAGTTGCTTTGCTAATTTCTTTACGAAGTTTTCATCTTCATCTGACCTTACTCCCCGTAAACGAAAATTACAATGTGCAGCTGAAATTGTAAAATTTAATTGATGCAATAATTGGGTTATGACCACACTATCTACTCCTCCTGAAACGGCAATAAGTAATTTTTTGTCTTTTAAAAACGAAAAATGAGAGTTGATATGTTCAGAAAATTGTTCTTGCAAAACGCGGTAAAGATATGACTTTTAGGCGTTGTCTTTTTAGATTAAAATCTAAAAAAACCCTAAATGGTATAAAATCCTTTCAGGGCTGTTTGTGTAAGAAAATTTGATTATTTTCTGGAAATTATTTCTACTTAGTTTTTAACCAATGTTTTGTAATTTTTTATTTTAAGTTCGGCTAATACATTTAGTGCTTCCTCAACATAAATATCTTTTGCTAAGTTTTTATGCCAAACTTTACGTTTGTCTGCTAACACAGAATCTTCCTTTAATAAAGGCAATTCATGCTGCGGAGACATAAAAATAAGATTGTTTTGGTAATTATAAAGCGGTTTAAATTCTTTACTCTCTTCATCTCTTTTTTCAATATCTTTTTTGTATTCTCTGAATTTTAGATAAATAGTTGTATCATCACGACCTTCTTTTAGCCACTTTGCATTTTCATTAATAAGCATAAATTGAGGATGATTAGCTATCCTTTTTTTACTATTATTTACAACTTCATTAAAATTTTCGTAATGATTCCAGGAAGTATATTTTGCACTTGCTATTTTATCCCATCCCAGTGGATTTTCTTCATCGCGTTCACCGATATTCAAAAACGAATATTTACTTGGTAATTTTATATCCGGTTCAACACCTCTTAGTTGAGTAGATCCACCATTAACTCTATAAAATTTTTGAATGGTCATTTTTAATGCGCCCAAGTCCTTAGAATATTTATAGTAATTATTAAGTGGTAATATATTTTGTACGGTGCCTTTACCAAAAGTCTGCTTACTCCCAATAATTACAGCTCTGTTATAATCTTGCATCGCAGCTGCAAATATTTCTGAGGCAGATGCGGACAATTCATTGACCAAAATTACCAGCGGTTTATTCCATTGTATTTTTGAGTCTTTGTCAGAACGGACTCTGGGATTACCTTCTCTATATTTTACTTGTACTATAGGGCCATCTTGAATAAATAATCCGGCAATGTCAATAGCTGTTTCCAGCGATCCACCACCATTATTACGCAAATCAATTACTAAGCCTTCAACTTTCTCTTGATTTAATCTTTCAATTTCGAGTGCCATATCAGTAGCAGAGTTTCTAAAATTCTTTTCACTAAAATCTATATAGAACTTAGGTAAATTTATCACTCCAAACTTTCTTTCTCCTTTTTTAACAACACTTGATTTTGCAAAAGTTTCATCAATTACAACAATATCTCTAATTATAGAAATTGTTCTAATTGTTCCGTCAATTTTCTTTAAGGTTAATCTTACTTCGGTTCCTTTTTTACCTTTAATAAACTCTATGGCATCATCTAAACGCATTCCTATAATATCTAAGGGTTCTCCGTCTGCTTGAGCAACTTTTAAAATAAGGTCTCCCACTTCAAGCTCACCTGCTCTCCAGGCAGGCCCTCCTGAAATAAGTTCAGAAACTTTTGTATAATCTCCATCTTTTTGTAATCTCGCACCAATACCTTCAAGCTTTCCTGCCATATCGATATCAAACTTCTTTTTAATTTTTGGAGCAAAATAGGTAGTATGAGGGTCAAATTTTTCTGAAATACTATTTACAAAAACTGAAAACCAGTCCGTTTCATCTAAGTCATCAAAACGGCTGAATGTTTCTTCCATGCCCTTTAAAGTAGAATTTCTTGCTTCTATTTCAAGTTCGTCAAATGATCTTATTTTATAATTGGCATCTTCTTTTTTCTTATCATTTTCACTTTCAACTTTATCATATAGACGAGATATTGTAATTAACTTCAGGTGCTTTTGCCAATTTAGAATCAATTCTATCTCATTTTCAGGGAATTCTTTTTTATCATAATCAATATCGAATGTTTCATCCTTATTAAAATCAAATGGATATTTCAATATCTCTTTATAAAATCCTTTAGCTTCTTGCATGCGACGATTATACTTGGCATATACAACATTATAAAATGTCAGCTCTTCATTTTTAATCTGATCATCTATTTTCTCTTTATACACAGAAAACTCTTGAATATCTTTTTTCGTGAAGAAACGTCTTGTAGGATCTAAATCATTAATAAAATCATCAAAAACAGCTATGGAAAATTCATCATTTAAATCTTGAGGTTCATAATGCCCTTGAGTCAAAGCATATCTAATCAATCCTATAAGGATTTTATCTTTCTCAGGGTCAGGCTTTTGTTTAATTGAAAAACTCAATAATATGCCTGCCAATAAAAGTATTGGAAGTATAATTCTATAATTTGATTTCATAAATTTAATCGCTTTTTTCATGTTGATACTTACACTATGAACCTACTAAAATAGTGCCAAATATTTACTTTTCAGAGGTTTTAACAGTTTTTTTGTATATTCCTCTAAACGCTTCTTGCGTCTTTTTATTCTCTTCATTTAAAATATCCCAAACCTGAGTTACGGAACCATCAGCACTTTTAGTCCATGTTATTTGGTTATAATAGCTCCCATTTTTACCCTTGAGCAAATCACTTTTCAGTATCATTTTTCCGTTTGAATAATTTCCTTTTAATAACAGGCTAAACCCTGAATTATCCACCCATATTTGATTCCATGTACTATCTTTTCTATCATAATAGTTATAGCTTGTACCTCTGCTTTTCCCCGAAGAAGTCCACTTTTCTTGCAATACACAATTATCATATTGCTTTTCAATTGTGTTTGTTCCTATGACTTTCCCCTTAACATCATATACCGTCCAATCACCAATCCAAAAATCAAATGAATTATGAGATTCACTACAACATGGACATTGCTTTTCTTGTTGTTGTTGTGCTGTTAAACTTTGTACAAAAAATAGTATTATTACAACTAAAACTGCTTTTTTCATCACTATAAAGAATTAACTCTAAGCAATAGTAGAAAAATACAATTGCAATCACTCCTAACAAAATGTTAAAGAATTGCGTCTTACCTTAACGTAAAAAAGTAGTAGTTTTGTATACTTAATTGCAAATTTTATGACAGAAAAGCCTTTGATCTTGGTTACAAACGACGATGGTATAACCGCTCCGGGTATTAGAACACTAATATCTGTAATGAATGAAATAGGTGATGTGGTGGTTGTGGCACCTGATAATCCACAAAGTGGAATGGGGCATGCCATTACAGTAAATACAACGTTACGTTGTAACCCAGTCACTGTTGATGAAGGCCCGCAATTAGAATATAGTTGTTCCGGAACGCCGGCCGATTGTGTGAAAATGGCCTCTAATGAAATCTTGAACAGGAAGCCTGATCTATGCGTCTCTGGTATTAACCATGGTTCAAATGCCTCTTTAAATGTTATTTACTCCGGTACTATGAGTGCCGCTGTGGAAGCTGGAATTGAAGGTGTGCCTGCCATTGGTTTCTCATTACTTGATTATAATTGGGATGCTAATTTTGACGCGTGCAAGGAATATGTTAGAAAAATAGTGCTGAATGTTCTTGACAATAATTTGCCAGAGGGAATCGTGCTAAATGTCAATATCCCTAATTTAAAAAAAGAGGATATTAAAGGCATTAAAGTCTGTCGGCAAGCTCATGGTAATTGGAAGGAAGATTTTGATAAACGCGTTAGCCCTCAAGGGGAAGATTATTATTGGTTAACGGGTAAATTTGTCAATCTGGACCAAGGCGAAGATACTGACCTTTGGGCATTGGAAAACGGATATATTTCTCTGGTTCCGGTGCAATTTGATTTGACCGCCCATCATTACATTCAAAAGTTAAATAGCTGGGATTTATGATGAAAAAGGAAATATTGATAGGATTTTTAGTAGGCTTATTTGCCACTGCTGCGGGGTTTTATTTTTATGTAGAATTTGCTTTAGAAGGAACTTTTGAAGAAGCTTTGGCAGTGATCAATGAAAAAAAATTGTACGGAAAAGTATTAAGCATTGCGGCAATTGCCAATTTATTGACCTTTTTTGTCTTTATAAAAAAAAAGCAAGATTATAGAGCTCGAGGTGTCTTGTTGGCCACCTTCCTAATTGCTTTTATAATATTAATATTCCAATTTATATAAATCGTGAAGTATTATATAATTGCCGGAGAAGCATCAGGTGATTTACATGCTTCTAATCTAATGAAGGCTCTTCAAAAAAAAGATGCCAATGCCGACTTCCGATTTTGGGGAGGTAATTTGATGCAGGAAGCCGCCGGTGGTACATTGGTAAAACATTATCGTGATTTAGCATTTATGGGATTCATAGAAGTTGTAGCCAACCTCAGGACTATTCTTAACAATATTCAATTTTGTAAAGAAGATATTTTAAAATACAATCCTGATGCATTGATTTTAGTTGATTATCCCGGTTTTAACATGCGAATCGCGACCTTTGCTAAGCAAAATGGAATAAAAGTTCATTATTATATATCTCCACAAATTTGGGCATGGAAAGAAAGTCGCATCAAAAAAATAAAACGTGATGTTGATGAAATGTACGTCATCTTACCTTTTGAGAAAGATTTTTACGAAAAAAAACACTCCTTTCCTGTCCATTTTGTGGGACATCCATTATTAGATGCAATCGCTGACAGGAAACCAATAAATGAAAATTATTTTAGAGAAGAGCACCTTCTTAACAATAAACCAATTATTGCTTTGTTGCCAGGAAGTAGAAAACAAGAGATCAAAAAAATGCTTTCCGTAATGCTAAAAATGGTTGAACGGTTTACTAATTATCAATTTGTAATTGCCGGTGCGCCGAGTCAGGAATATGAATTTTATCAATCTTTTATTAAGAATAGTTCTGTGAAATTTATTGCAAACAAAACATACGATCTTTTATCCATTTCTTATGCTGCCTTGGTAACTTCGGGTACGGCAACATTAGAAACGGCCCTATTTAAAGTACCAGAAGTTGTATGTTATAAAGGCAGTTCTATTTCTTACCAAATTGGGAAACGTTTGGTTGATCTCAACTACATTTCTTTGGTTAATTTGATTTTAGATAAAGAGGCTGTTACCGAATTGATCCAACATGATTTTAGCGAAAAGAAATTGGAAAAAGAGCTGAGCAAAATTTTAGACAAGAAATACAGAGAAAAACTTTTTATAGATTACTTTGACTTAGAACGAAAGTTAGGTGGTAAAGGAGCTAGTAAAAAAACTGCTGAACTAATTTTAAAGGCCTGAACTGTAGGAATTAACCATCTATTTAATCGTTAACGAAACAATTTCTAAGCCTCATAAAATTCAAAAACAGAAACTAACATTAATCATATTTTGTTGAATTGAAATGAGCTAGCTTTGCTTAAAAGTTTCATTACCTCATTTAAAAAAGTAGAAAAAATATGAGAAAAAATGTCTTAATTATCGGAGCAGCGGGTCGCGACTTTCACAATTTTAATACATATTATCGTGACAACGAAGATTATAACGTTGTGGCATTTACAGCGGCACAAATTCCGGATATAGATGGTAGAAAATATCCGACCGAATTAGCCGGCAGCCTTTATCCTGAAGGCATCCCTATTTATGAAGAAAAGGTTTTGCCAAAATTGATCAAAGAACTCAATGTCAATGATTGTGTGTTTTCGTATAGTGATGTTACCTATAACAAAGTAATGGGGGTCAGTGCCGTAGTAAATGCTGCTGGTGCTAATTTCATTTTATTAGGCCCTGATGATACCATGATAAAAAGCATAAAACCCCTTATTGCAGTCGGTGCTGTTAGAACAGGTTGTGGTAAAAGTCAAACTTCGCGCCGCATCATTGAATTATTAATGGAAAAAGGCCTTAAGGTTGTCGCTATACGGCATCCGATGCCCTATGGAAATTTAGTGGAGCAGGCTGTTCAACGATTTGCTAACGTGTCTGATCTCGAAAAGCATAAATGCACAATTGAAGAAATGGAAGAATATGAACCTCATGTCGTTAGGGGTAATGTAATTTATGCAGGGGTAGATTATGAAGCTATTTTAAGGGCTGCAGAAAATGATCCTGATGGTTGTGATGTAATAGTATGGGATGGTGGGAACAATGACTTTCCTTTTTACAAGCCTGACCTGAATATTACGATTGTTGATCCCCATCGCCCGGGGCATGAGTTAACATATTATCCCGGTGAAGTAACCTTAAGGTTGGCTAATGTTGTTATTATCAATAAAATGGATAGTGCAAGTCCTGAAGGTATTCAGAAGGTAAGAGAAAATATTGACAAAGTAGTTCCAAATGCCATTGTAATTGACGGAGCATCACCAATACGGGTTGATGATCCTTCAGTGATAAAAGGAAAAAAGGTATTGGTAGTTGAAGACGGGCCAACCTTGACGCATGGTGGAATGAAAATTGGTGCCGGAACAGTAGCCGCTAAAAAGTATGGCGCTATTGAATTGGTTGATCCAAGACCTTTTACTGTTGGTAAATTAAGTGAAACATTTAAAATTTATCCTAATATTGGAACCTTATTACCAGCAATGGGATATAGCGAACAACAATTAAAAGACTTGGAAGAAACCATCAACAATACTGATTGTGAGGCTGTTGTTATAGGAACGCCAATAGATTTAAGTAGAATTATAAAAATAAGTAAACCCAAAACACGCGTTTATTACGACTTACAAGAAATAGGTGACCCTAACCTCAAACAAGTGGTTGATCAATTTGTTGAAAAACATAATTTTGAGTTAGAGTATATGGTTTAGAAAAACCCATATCCTAAAAAGATGAAGTATCTAGCTGTTGAATTAATTTTTAGCAGTTAGGTATTTTTTTCTGAATTTTACCACTAAAATTATCATTCTTAGAAACATCCAAACGGTAAATGCAATCCAAATTGCATATAATTTCAATCCGAAAAAATCACCGATAAACAATGCCGGAATAAATCCTAAAAAGGTTGCTATTAGCAAGGTGTTTCTAAGGGTTACAGCCTCAGCTAATCCCTTAAATAACCCATCAAAAACAAAAGCTATTGCATTGAGAGGTTGCATCAATAATACAATCCAGAATATTGAATAAAAAGATTCCAATACACTATTATCATCTGTAAATATTCTTCCAATTGGTTTATAAAAAAGTATACATAATGAGCCTAAAATAAAAGCAACCACCATGGCATATTTACTAAGATCCTTGCTTAAATTCCATAAATTTTTATAGTCTTTTTGGCCCAATAACCTCCCCGAAATTATATTGCCAACACTAGAATAACCATCTATGAAAAAAGCAAAGAACAGCCATATTTGAAAGGCAATAGTTTGCGCGGCTATATAGTTATTCCCATATTTTGTGGCAAAAGAATTTGCAAAATATAAGGCTATATTTAAGGCCAAAGCCCTAATAAATAAATTGAAACTTAGCATTAACAATCGCTTGATCTCTCTATTAAAGGGAAAGCTAAATCGTAGGGAAAAAGGTGTTTTTTTCAGCATTAAAACGAAGGCCATTATAGCCATTACTAACTGCGAAATCACACTGGCATATGCCGCTCCCTCAATATGTAAAGCAGGTATCAAACCTTCTACTCCAAAAACCAGCAAATAATCTAATACAATATTAAGCACAGCCCCAACTATACTAATTACCATTGGCCAAAAAGTATTTTGTAAACCCCTAAATACTCCAAAAACAGAAAAGACAAATAAGGTTAATGGTAGACCTAAAGCCCGAATTTTATAGTACGAAACCGAATAGTTTAAAATCAATCCTTCCGCATTATACAAACTGAAAATACTTTGTACAAAAAATAATGTTAGTAGATAAAGAAATATACTTAACACAATATTAATAGCGATAATTTGTGCTGGCAATGTTTTGATTTCGGATAACCTATTTGCCCCTAAATATTGAGCAATNATTGCTGATATTGCNGAGCGTGTCTGTGCTAANATCCAAAATAAAGCAGACAAAAAAGATCCGGCAATACCAACTGCTGCTAACGCTTCAATAGGGTTATGCTCNACATTTCCAACNATGGCTGTATCAGTTATTGATAATAATGGCTCGGCGATGCCAGCTATTAATGCAGGTAATGCTAATCGNTTTATTTGTTTAAATGTGACCTTCGGTTTCGCCTTCACTACAATAAATAATAAGTTTTAAAAATGGCGAAGTTCGTAAATGTTATTTATATTGTTGCAGTAAAAAAGAAAAACCCCAAATGTCATGAGATGCATTTGAGGTTCTTTAAATAAATAACTCTAAATTTATTTTTCTTTTAATAGTAATTTTTCTTAGTATAAGCAATTTATTAATTATACTTTGTTGATTACTAATTTCAAATGTAGTGGAGTAATGCATTCGAAAAACACAAAATATACAAAATAGATTCTTTTCTTAACAAATGGTACATTTTTCGTCATAAATGGTAAAATACCCTATTATATGTTAAACTCCCTCGAAAAGGGACATAGTTACTTCTCTCATTCTATTTTCTTACTTTTACTTAGTGAAATTACTGAAATACATACCATTACAACTTGTTTTCTTTCAAATTATTGGAATTTTAATCGGTTTTAATATTTCGTTCACTCCTAAAATTGTCACCATAGCATTAGTTGTTGCCTTTAGCACTTTAGCGATTACTTATTACCGAGCCAATAAGAGAATAATTCAAACCAGTTATCTGGCTTTTTTTGCTTTTTTTACTTTTCTTATCATAGGAATAGCCTCTGTAACCTTCAGTAATACTTCTAATAGAGTGCACCATTATACATCTCATTTATCCAATTCGAACAATACATCCGTATTAATTATCGATGAAGTGTTAAAACCTAATTTGTATTATTACAGATACTTTGCCAAGATTAATAGTGTGAATTCTAAAAAAGCCCAAGGAAAAGTATTGTTGAACATCTCAAAAAACGGCATCGTTAAAAGATTAAATGTCGACGATAAAATACTTACGATTCATCAGTTCGATCCGATCAAAAGTCCTTTAAANCCTTATCAATTTAACTATAAAAACTACCTNGAAAAAAAACATGTATATCATCAAATTTCCANTAGGAACATTGAATACTTTCTTTTAAAAAACGACAATCGATCTCTAAAAGGTTGGGCTTATTCTATTAGAAAACNAATCAACAACGCCCTAACAGCAAATGGTTTTAGCGGAGATGAATTNGCCATAATAAATGCNTTATTATTNGGACAGCGTCAAGAAATTTCTAACGAAATTATACAGAATTACCAGAAAGCAGGAGCAGTTCATATTTTAGCTGTATCTGGCCTACATGTCGGTATTATATTATTAATGCTTTCTTTTTTATTAAAACCTATTGAAAAAATAAAGCATGGTATCATTATAAAATTGGTGCTTATTGTTTCTCTTTTATGGGTATTTGCATTTGTTGCAGGTTTGTCAGCATCAATAGTCAGGGCAGTAACTATGTTTACAGCTATAGCAATAGCCATGACTCTCAAACAGTCAAAAGATATATATAAAGCACTGGTGATATCAATCTTCTTTCTACTACTGTTCAATCCTTCTTACCTATTTGATGTCGGCTTTCAGCTAAGTTATTTGGCTGTATTATTTATTGTTTGGACTCAACCAATGTTATATAAGTTATGGTTACCAAAGTTAAAAATAGTTGATTACTTTTGGCAGCTCTTAACGGTTTCTGTAGCCGCTCAATTAGGAGTCTTACCATTAAGCCTATTCTATTTTCATCAATTCCCCGGATTGTTTTTTATCGCCAATTTAATCATTATTCCTTTTCTCGGAATTATCCTTGGAGTTGGAATACTAGTAATTGCCCTAGCTTTGTTAAATATCTTGCCTGGTGTTATTGCCAAATTTTATGAAAAGGTAATATTTCTACTGAACTCAACTGTTGAATGGGTTGGTGGTCAAGAGTCATTTCTATTTCAGAACATTTCATTCACAATAATCTCTGTATTGATATATTTTAGCATTGTGATTCTCTTTTTTAAATGGTTTGAAATAAAAAAACTTATATACTTGAAGTTAGCTCTTTTGGCCCTTATGCTTTTCCAATTAAATTTAATTGCAGAAAAATATATCAGTAGTACGTATCATCAAATAATCATTTTTAACAAAACGAGAGCATCGGTGCTTGGAATAAAAAAGGGAGCCACTTTAAAATTGCACCACACTTTGGACACGACATCTATTTCGAATGATGCATCGATAAAAGCGTTTCTTATAGGCTCGAAAACAAACTTAATTTCTTTTAATAATCAACCAAAAGACGTGTACGTTCTAAACGATAAAAAAATGTTGGTTATTGATAGTCTGGGCGTTTTTACATTACCTGATTTTGCCCCAAATTATATTCTTTTAAGACAATCGCCTACTATAAATTTAGAGCGTCTGATTAAAACATTAAGCCCTCAATTGATAATTGCAGATGCCTCTAATTATAAAAGTCACATCTTACGTTGGAAAAAAACATGTGAAATCCACAATATTAAATTCTATTATACCGTTACAAATGGAGCATTTATAGAAGAGCTGTAATCATTTTACTCCGAGTATTTTAATTATATTTGTGCGTTTTAAAAAAAGAAAAAAATTATATGAATATTATAGTCCCTATGGCGGGAGTTGGTTCTCGCTTAAGACCTCACACTTTAACAATCCCCAAACCTTTGACCTTAATTGCGGGTAAACCGATCGTACAACGTTTAGTTGAAGATATTGCAGCTGTCTTGAATCAAAAAATTGAAGAAATAGCTTTTGTTATTGGTCCAACATTTCCAGCAGATACTGAAGAAAAATTAATAAATATTGCCACCAATTTAGGGGCTAAAGGTGTTGTGACGATCCAAAATGAAGCCCTAGGTACTGCACACGCCATTCAATGTGCCAAGCAATCACTACATGGCCCTTGTGTTGTTGCCTTTGCAGATACACTTTTTAAAGCAGATTTTTCACTTAATGCTGAAGCAGATGGCGCTATTTGGGTAAAGCAAGTTGAAAACCCAAGTGCTTATGGTGTTATTAAATTGAATGATGGTATTATAACCGATTTTGTTGAAAAACCTACAACCTTCGTTTCTGATTTAGCTATTATTGGTATCTATTATTTCAAAAATGGAGAAATACTAAGAGATGAAATCCAATATCTGCTAGATAATAATATCAGAGAAAAAGGTGAATTTCAACTAACCAATGCACTGGAAAACATGAAGCAAAAAGGATTAAAATTTGTTCCGGGCCAAGTTGATGAATGGATGGATTGTGGTAATAAAGAAATAACTGTGGAGACCAATGGCCGTGTGTTGCAATTTGCCCATCAAGATGGGCAAAACTTAGTTTCTGATACGGTAGTATTAGAAAATTCTGAAATTATCCAACCATGTTATATTGGTAAAAACGTAAGGCTTATAAATGCGAAAGTCGGACCAAATGTTTCTCTTGGCACAAATTGTGTGGTACAAAATTCAACGATCAGCAACTCCCTAATTCAAACGAATACAACGATAAAAAATGCTGAATTAGAATTTGCAATGATTGGTAATAATGCCGTATATAATGGTAATTTTACATCAATAAGTATTGGAGATTACTCACAGCTAGTCTAAAATGGTAAAACCAGTTGGATATATTATTTTAATATACTTAAGCATTTCTTTATCAGGATTTGCCCAGAATGATTCGTTAGCCCAAGCTTTTATTGCTAAAAAAAATATTGAAGAGTTACAAAACGAGCAAAAAGAACTCAATTTTCAAAAATTCTTTTTTCAAGCCTTACAACAAAAAGCTATTGGTAATTTTGATAAAGCTATTAGTGCATTAGAAAATTGCCAAAACATTAAGGCAGATGATAAGGCCGTAAATTTTGAACTTAGTAAAAACTACTTCGAGTTAGAAAAGTTTATTGAAGCGGCTGTATACGTCAAAAAAGGATTAGAAAAAGAGCCTGATAATTTATTTATGCTTCAACTTTTAAAAGATACTTACAACAGACAAAGTAATTTTAAGGAAGCCCTGGAAATTCAGAAAAAAATTAGTGAACAAAAGCCTGATTCTCAATTAGATCTAGTCATTCTTTATATTAAAAACAACGAGGTTGAGAATGCCAAAAAACTATTGATTGATTTAGAAAAAAAAGGGATATTGACTGCCAATTTACTTCCTTTTAAGAAATCTTTACTAGAAGGAAATGCCTTAACCTCATCATCTAACCCAATTAGTAAACCTGTTGAACAACAATCAATTGAAGAGTTAAAAAATAGTTATAAGGCGAGCAAGTCATTTACTGTTTTAAAGCATCTTTTACTAAAATTAGATACAAAAAATCAATTCTTAGCGTTAGAAAAGTACAGTGATGAGGCTATTAAGCTATTTCCGGCACAACCTTTGGTGTACTTAATGAATGCTAGGGCTTTAAACCAAAAGAAAGCATATAGCAATGCTTTGCAAATTTTACAAAATGGTTTCGACTATATTGTTGATGATGTTTTACTAGAAGCTAATTTTTATGAACAAATGAGTTTGAGTTATAAGGGAATGAGTCAAAATATGAATGCATCGAAATATTATAATAAAGCCATTGCGTTACGTCAAAAAAAATCATAATATGCTAAAACAAGTTCTATACATATTAATTCTTACGATAGCATTTACTTCTTGCAAATCATCTAAAATTATGAATACGAATGCTAGCTTAGGCATGTCTGCAAAAAAAGTCATTAAAAATCATTACGATAATGCTTTTGACAAAGAAACCATTATCGCAAGGCTTAAGATAAAATATGAGGGGAAATCAACCTTACCAAGTGTAACCGCATCCTTAAGAATTAAAAAGGACAGAACTATTTGGATCAGCCTTACAAAACTTGGATTCCCTGTTGGTAAGGCCTTGATCACACCTGATAGAGTAAGTTATTATGAAAAAATAAATAGAACATATTTCGATGGTGATTTTACTTTATTAAGTAATTGGTTGGGTACGGACTTAGATTATGATAAAATTCAAAATTTGTTATTGGGTGAAGCCGTTTTGAATTTAAAGGACGATAAGTTTATTGTCGATTTGCATCAAAATAAGTATCTGCTAAAGCCTAAGAAAGAGTATGATTTATTTAGCATTTTATTTTTGATCAACTCAGATAATTTTAAAATAAACAGTCAAGAAATCCATCAGAAAGACGAAAATAAAACGTTAACTATTAATTATAACAAATACACTAAAGTGGATGATGAGATTTTTCCAAAAGAAATTCATATAGAAGCTTCAGACACAAAAAACATTTCTACTATTGATGTCAATTATAGATCTATTGTCTTTAATAATCCGGTAAGCTTCCCGTTTAAAATACCTAAGCATTATAAACAAATTGTTTTGGAATAACTTGTAAAGAAAAATGTTTTGTTAAAACAATACCATTTCAACAAAAAAAAGATAGTTTTGTGTCTATGCAATTTCGTAAGATAGTTTTCATATTATTTTCGTTTTTACTTTCATTTTCTTCTCATGCCCAAACTCAAAAGCAATTAGAAAATAAGCGGAAACAACTTCAAAATGAAATTAAAGAAATTAACTCCTTATTATTTAAATCTAAGAAAGAAGCTGAGACTTTACTCTCTGATTTAGATGATATAACGCAAAAAATAAATGTTCGGACCAAACTAATTACAACGATTAATCAAGAAGCCGAAGCACTTTCACTAGAAATTGCTAAAAATGAAAAAAAAATAGCCTCGCAAGAAAAAAAATTAGATATTCTTAAAAAAGAGTATGCTGATATGGTAGTGAAATCTTATAAGAGTAAAAATAAACAAAGCAGGTTATTGTTTCTACTCTCATCAGAAAATTTTTTACAGGCCTACAAACGTCTCCAATATATTAAACAATACGCTACTTACAGAAAACAGCAGGGTGAAGAAATTAAAGGTACTACTGTTCACTTACGTGCTTTAACTGATTCATTGCAGACCAGAGAAGATGAAAAGCAATTGTTAATTGCATTGCATCTAAAAGAAAAAGAAAGTGTGAGCCGCGAAAAAATCTCACAAGAAAAATTAGTTACCCAGGTAAAAGCTAAGGAGCAAAAGTATATTACTCAAATTAAAAGAAAACAAAGGGAAGAGCGTAAGTTAGATAAGAAGATAGAACGTTTAATCAGAGAAGCAATTGCTAATTCTAACAAAAAGAAGGGGGGGAATAAAAAGTCATCAAGTTTTAAACTTACACCTGAATCTAAAAAATTAGAAACATCCTTTATTGCTAATAAAGGTAAATTACCCTGGCCTACTAAAAAAGGAACGGTTATTAGAAAATACGGAAAACAAAAACATCCTACACTTGAAGGAATTACTATTCAAAGTAACGGTGTACATGTTGCAACTGAAAAAAGAGCCAAAGCACGTGTTATTTTTAATGGAAAAGTATTATCAATTCAACTGTTACCTGGTCGTAAAAAAATGGTTTTGGTACAACATGGTAATTATATTTCTGTGTATAAGAATTTAGATAATGTTTTAGTTAAAAAAGGAGAAAATATTAGCACCAAACAAGACATTGGTACCATTCATACCGATGCCGTTACAGGAAAAACCATTTTAGCATTTAGCTTGTTTAAAGAAACCAAAATTCAAAATCCTGAATTATGGATAGGCAAAAGCCTTTAACTTTTAAACAGCGCTTTTAGTTCAGAGGCGTCGGTTGGATTCATCTTTCCTGATAAAACTAAGCTCAGTTGCTTTCTTCGTAATGCTCCATCATAACGTTCTTTTTCCAGTTCGGATTCGGGTTCAATAGCAGGTACTTTAACAGGTGTCCCTGTTCTATCTACTGCTACAAATGTATAGATCCCTTCATTTACTTTTGTTTTTTGTCCGCTCTCTCTATCTTCTGTCCAAACATCAGCATAAATCTCCATAGAAGAAGTAAATGCCCTTGACACTTTTGCTTCCACGATAACAACACTGCCAACCGGAACCGCTTTGTTGAATACTACATGATTTACAGATGCAGTAACCACAATACGCTTTGAATGCCTTTGAGCTGCTATACTACAAGCTCTGTCCATTCTTGCTAAAAGCTCACCTCCAAACAAATTGTTTAATGCATTGGTCTCTCCAGGTAACACCATATCAGTTAGAACTGTTAATGAATCTTTAGGAGTTTTTGCTTTCATAGGATAAATTGATATTCAAATTTTTCATGCTAAGATACATAATTGATTAAGGGTAGCTAAGAAGAATAGGGTTTAAAGAAATTCGAAAAGGTGCTAATTTTACAAATCTTGCACTAATAACCACGCATCTTCATCTTCAGTTTTTCTAACTCTATGAAGATTGTAAAGGGCATCTTCTCTCTTGTCATAACTATCAAAAGAGACTTGGGTCAGGCCCCATTGATTAATTCCAAGAATTCTTGCTTTATAACCTAAAGCTTTCAATTGATTTACCTTTCTTACAGCATTTTCAGGATACCTGAAAGCTCCGGCAATCACATGGTAAGGTTTTTTATCTAAAGAAACATTTAAGGTAACCGATGGTAATGCCTCGGTCACAATAAAAGTAGCTTGTTCTATTTTAGTTTCAAGTTGTTTTTGCTCTTTTTGTGCAGTAATAATTTGTTGATTATACTTATAATTTTTATATAAAGCATTTCCTCCGAATCCTAAAACAGACAAGCCAATTATAAAAATTGCTGCATATTTTAAATAATCCGGTGCTTCTTTTTCACGTTTAGAAATTAAAATCGGTGCTTTTTCCTCGAGTTCCTCTACTTGTTTTATATAAGTTTCACGCTTAATTTCTGGCATCACAAATGAAGACAGTCCGTAAGCTTCAGTCAAATAATTCGTGTCTGTTTGTGGTTCAAAAATTATAGCAGCGTTGTTATCCTGTGAAATTTTTCCTATTCCTTCAAGAAATAAGTCTGTTTCTTTTAAGCCTTTTCTCCATTCATTGACTTCAAACCTAATAAAGCTCATTGCATGTTCAAAAGGCATTTTATCCGCCGAGGCTATATAATTAGCCAATAAGCCATCATTGTTCTTTAGATGACTATTAAATGTAATTACTTTATGAGGAGGATAAAACGTTTTAGAATATGAACTGATAACAGCTGATTTAGTATTGGTTACAAATCCGCCGAAACCAGGGACAATGACACATTCATAACGATACAGTAAATCGCTTATATAGTTGGAGAGTTTCACAAAAACAAATGTAAAAAAAACGGTACTTAAAACAAGGCTAAGGTAAGTTTTTTATTAACAAATGTTTGTATATTGAAAGCTCAATAACTTTACCTTGAAAAACGAAGAATTATTGCACATTTTAGCCTTAACTAACACAGAAGGAATTGGCGATGTTACGGCCAAAAAACTGATTTCACAATTTGGAAGTGCGACAGCAATTTTCTCCCAAACAAAGCAAGCACTCTTAAAAATCTCAGGTGTTGGTAATTCAACAATATTTGCGTTAAAGAACAAAAATAATTTCAAGAAGGCAGAACAAGAAATTGAATTTATCAAGGCAAATAATATCCAATATTCTTATTTTAAAGATGCTAATTATTCTACAAATCTGAATCATTGTTTTGATGCGCCGGTATTGCTTTTTAAAAAAGGAAATATTGATCTACAGCAACAAAACATTATTAGTATTGTCGGTACAAGGCAAATGACCAACTACGGAAAATCAGTTCTTGAAGAATTATTTAAAGGTATCAAAGAATACAATCCAATTATCATAAGTGGTTTAGCTTATGGAGTCGACATTCATGCCCATAAATTAGCACTAAAACATAATTTACAAACAGTCGCTGTATTGGCTCACGGACTTGATAGAATTTATCCTGAGGTCCATAAAAAATATGTCGAAAAAATATTACAGCATGGCGGATTACTTTCAGACTTTTGGTCAAATACCGATCCAGACCGGGAAAATTTTGTGAAAAGAAACCGAATTGTTGCGGGTTTATCTCAGGCAACGATCGTGATTGAATCAGCTGAAAAAGGCGGATCCTTAATTACTGCTGATATAGCCAATTCTTATAATAGGGATGTATTTGCAATTCCCGGGAGGATAACTGATGCCTATAGCAGAGGGTGTAATCAATTAATAAAAACGAACAGAGCGGCCGTTTTAACCTCAGTTAAAGATTTGGCTTATATTTTAAATTGGGAAAAGGACGACAAAGCTAAAAAAGCGATTCAAAAACAATTATTTATTGAGCTTTCTGATCAAGAAAAAGAAGTATATAATTACCTGTTAAAAGAAGGTAAACAACAATTAGATATGTTGGCGCTACATTGCAATCTTCCCATTTTTAAGATTGCATCACTATTGCTGAATTTAGAATTAAAAGGCCTTATCAGGCCACTTCCGGGAAAGATATTCGAAGCCGTTTAATCAATTACTTTTTTTTCCAAAAAATACTGAATAACCGATTCTTTCATGAGTACAGATTGTTCTCCGGGTTTCAGAAAAGGAATTTCTTCTTTCACTTTGAAATGTGGCCAGCCGTCTTTGTCAAAAAATTCAAATTCATAATATCCCAAAGGTTCCAGTAATCTGCAAATAGCAATATGCATTAAATTTACTTTTTCATCTTTGCTAAAATTACGATATCCTTGTCCTAATTCTTGAACNCCNATTAAATAAATAATAGCATCCAACTCTAAGATTTCACCATCACCAAATTGTTCTGAAATTTTCAGTTTCANTAACTCCCATCTCGTTTTCAACGTTTCATCTCTTGACATCTTAAAAAATTAAAAAGCAAAGGTACATCGTTTTATAAAACCTAACTATCTTTGTAAAAAAGAATCCCATGTACGGCAATATAAAAGAACATTTACAGCAAGAAATAGAAAGTATTAAAGACGCCGGCCTCTACAAATCTGAGCGAATTATTACCTCATCTCAAGACGCGGTAATTAAAATTTCATCTGGTGAAGAGGTTATAAATTTTTGTGCCAATAATTATTTAGGATTGTCAAATCATCCTGAAGTTATTCAGGCTGCAAAAGACACTATGGATACTCATGGTTACGGAATGTCATCAGTACGTTTTATTTGTGGCACACAGGACATCCACAAAAAATTAGAACAAAAAATTGCCGATTTTTACGGGTTTGAAGATACCATTTTATATGCGGCTGCCTTCGATGCCAACGGTGGTGTTTTTGAACCACTCTTCACGGCAGAAGATGCAATTATTTCCGATTCCTTAAATCATGCTTCTATAATTGATGGTGTTCGTTTATGCAAAGCGGCACGTTATCGTTACGAAAATAACAATATGGAAGAATTGGAAACTCGATTAATTGAAGCTAATAATGCCGGAGCCCGATTTAAAATTATTGTTACCGATGGTGTGTTTTCAATGGATGGAATTGTTGCCAGTTTAGACGACATATGTGATCTGGCGGATACATATGGTGCATTGGTTATGGTTGATGAATGTCATGCTGCAGGTTTTATCGGTAAGACCGGAAGAGGAACTTTAGAGCTTAAAAATGTATTAGATAGAGTTGATATTGTCACCGGTACTCTTGGTAAAGCTCTAGGAGGAGCCATGGGCGGGTATACAACTGCTAAAAAAGAGATTATTGAAATTTTGCGACAACGTTCAAGGCCTTATTTATTTTCAAATTCATTAGCTCCGTCTATTGTGGGTGCCTCTTTAAAAGTATTTGATCTGCTGGCAAATGATACTTCATTACGTGATACGTTGGAATGGAACACTAATTATTTCCGTAAAGGGATGGAAAATGCTGGTTTTGACCTGGTGGGTGCTGATGCTGCCATTGTACCGGTAATGCTATATGATGCCAAGTTAGCGCAAGAAATGGCGAATGCCTTATTAAAAGAGGGTATTTACGTTATCGGATTCTTTTTCCCTGTGGTGCCGAAAGAGAAAGCCAGAATTAGAGTGCAGCTTTCTGCTGCCCATACCAAAGAACATTTAGATAAGGCAATTGCAGCATTTACCAAAGTTGGTAAAGCTCTTTCTGTCATTCCTACATAGGCAGGAATCTCATGAATTATATTTACATTTGCTCAAATAAATTTAATAGATTCAGAATCAAGTTAGTTAAATGCGTAACAGATTCTGAAACAAGTTCAGAATGAAAATTAGAATCACTAAACATTTCGATTTTGAAACCGCACATGCCCTATATGGCTATGACGGTAAATGTAAAAATATACATGGGCATAGTTACCAATTATATGTTACCGTGATCGGTACACCTATCGACGATTCAACTCATGTAAAAAACGGAATGGTACTTGATTTTGGTGATTTGAAAAAAATTGTGATGTCTGAAATAGTTGATGTTTTTGACCATGCCACCGTGCTCAATGAAAACTCACCACATAAAGAGCTGGCTAAAAAAATAAAACCACATTCACCAAAAATTTTATTAGTTGACTATCAACCCACAAGTGAAAATATGATTATTGATTTTGCGAATCTTATAAAGGCAAAGTTACCTGATGCTGTTAGCTTGCATTCATTAAAACTATATGAAACCAAGAATTCGTATGCTGAATGGTATGCCAGTGATCAATAACCATAGGCCATTTTACGTATTATAAGCTGAATGAATATAGAGTTACCTCAACATAAAAAAATATACTTCGCTTCCGACCAACATTTCGGTATACCGAATCATAAAAAAAGTTTGGTTCGTGAAAAAAAGTTTGTGCAATGGTTAGATACCATTAAACAGGATGCCGGGGCTGTATTTTTATTAGGTGATCTTTTTGATTTTTGGTTTGAATATAAAACCGTTGTTCCCAAAGGTTTTGTTAGAGTCCTGGGAAAATTGGCTGAAATTCGTGATAGTGGAATTCCGGTTCATTTTTTTGTAGGGAATCATGACTTATGGATGCATGATTATTTTGAAAAAGAACTAAACATTCCTGTCTACCATCAGCCAAAAGAATTCACCATAAATAATACTTCTTTTTTTATCAGTCACGGTGATGGATTGGGACCAAAAGACAAAGGTTATAAACGTATGAAAAAGGTATTTACCAACCCCTTTTCACAATGGTTATACCGATGGTTGCATCCCGATATTGGGATGTCTTTGGGCAATTATTTATCCACCAAAAACAAATTGATCTCAGGTGACGAAGATGTGAAGTTTCTCGGAGAAGAAAATGAATGGTTGGTACAATATGCAAGGAAAAAATTAGAAGTAAAACAGTACGATTATTTTGTGTTTGGCCACCGTCATTTACCTATGGAAATTGAACTTGGAAACCAGAGTAAATATATAAACCTGGGCGACTGGATCTCACATTTTACCTATGGCGTTTTTGATGGGGAAAAGATAGAGTTGAAAACGTTTACTGATTAGAATTAAGGTTAAATTGAATCTAAAGTCCTTTCCTTGTTAAGAGTAGATTGTCTAATAAAATCAACATGAGTGAAATAATTGACCTGAGTCAAGAAATATTTTCAGGAATGCCCGTTTATAAGGGACTGCCCGAAGTAAAAATGAGTGTGCACAATTCGCATGAGGAATGGGAAGGAATTGTAAATTCTGATACAATTACACCAAGTGTCTATAAATTGGAATTAGGTGAGCATACCGGTACACATGTAGATGCACTTAATCATATGGGGCGTCAATATAAAGAGCAATCTATTGACAAAATGTCTCTTTCTATGTTTTATACTGAGGGAATTTGTATCGATTTTTCACATAAGGGCCCCAGGGAATTAATTCAGCCTTTAGAAATTGAAGAAGCGTGCTCTAACAAAGGAATTGAAATTAAAAAAGGAGATACTGTATTATTATATACTGATCATTATAGAAGAACGTTTGGAGGAAAAGAATGGGGCAATGGGCCAGGGCTAACTTCAGATGCTGCACGCTGGTTAGGTCAACAAGGAATTGCTGCTTTTGGTGTAGAAACCATGTCGCCGGGAGTTCCTGGAATTTCAAATAAAGCTGTTCACCGGATTTGTGGACAACTTGGATTTACACACTATGAAAACTTGATAAATCTTCATCTTTTAATTGATCGCGGTCGATTTCGTTTTATTGGCCTTCCTCTTAAAATAAGAGGTGGAACCGGATCGCCTGTAAGAGCAGTTGCTGTTTTTGATAATTAAATAAAACATGATTAAACAAATCCACAAATAAACAACTATGAGTAAAACCAAAACAGCTTTTTTCTGCCAAAATTGCGGTACTCAATATGCGAAATGGGTGGGTAAATGCTCAGCTTGCAATGAGTGGAATACTATTGTTGAAGAAGTACTCCAAAAAGAAGAGAAACGCAATTGGAAACAAACCTCAGCGATAAAACGAGTTTCAAAAGCCTTGCCCATTACTGAAATAACCATCAATGAAGAAGATAGAATAGATACCAAAAATAATGAATTCAATAGAGTCCTTGGAGGTGGATTGGTAAGGGGATCAATGACCTTATTAGGTGGTGAGCCTGGTATTGGCAAATCAACTTTACTCTTACAAGTGGCATTGAGTATAGACAAAAAAGTATTGTATGTTTCCGGTGAAGAAAGTCAGTCGCAAATAAAAATGCGTGCAGAACGCTTAAGCGAGGATTATTCAAATTGTTTGATTTTAACAGAAACCAAAACACAGCATATTTTTAAGTCTATTGAAGAAGTGCAGCCTGATGTAGTTGTTATTGATTCCATTCAAACATTGCATACAGATTATATAGAAGCTTCTCCCGGAAGTATTTCGCAGATACGTGAAACTACCGCAGAACTGATAAAATTTGCTAAAGAGACTGCCACTCCCGTTGTTTTAATTGGCCATATAACCAAAGAAGGTACTATAGCCGGACCAAAAATTTTAGAACATATGGTAGATGTTGTGCTACAATTCGAAGGTGACAGAAATCATACCTACCGTATTTTACGGTCTCAAAAAAATAGATTTGGTTCGACGGCTGAATTAGGAATTTATGAAATGCAAAATACCGGCTTGCGGGAAGTTGAAAACCCCTCAGAAATATTAATTTCAGAAAAAGATGAATCGCTTAGCGGAACCGCCATTGGCGCTACCTTAGAGGGTATGAGGCCCTTGATGATAGAAGTGCAAGCATTGGTGAGTACAGCTGTATACGGCACGCCCCAACGTTCTGCAACAGGGTATAATATAAAGCGTTTGAATATGATCTTGGCAGTATTAGAAAAACGCGCAGGTTTTAAATTAGGTGCGAAAGATGTATTTCTAAATATTGCAGGAGGTATTTCTGTTGATGACCCTGCTATTGATTTAGCAGTAGTAGCCTCTATTTTATCGTCTAACGAGGATATTGCTATTCCTCAAGATTACTGTTTTGCTGCAGAGGTTGGTTTGGCAGGTGAAATACGTCCTGTAAATAGAATTGATCAACGGATATTAGAAGCTGAAAAATTAGGTTTTTCAACCATCATAGTTTCTAAATTCAATAAGATAGCTTCTAAAAATTATAAGATTGAAGTAGTAATGGTTTCTAAAATTGAAGAAGTTTTTCAGCGATTGTTTTAATCTTTAGCCATCAACTCAGCACTCCAACCATCATATTCCGCATACAATAATTTAGCAAAACCTGTAAGCGTTTTCGTTAATTTTGAAATTGAATTTGGATGAATACTATCTTTTCTCGAAACCTGTAATTCATATTTGTAATCCCTTTTCTTTCTAAAATTAAGGGAATCAATAGAAAAATCTAATGTTCTAATTTTATCCATGAACTTTTGTCTTTTCTTTTCCTTACGAAAGTAAAACCAGTGCGTAACTTTTCTTGGTTGTATAAGGTCATCTCCATTATATACTAATCCTGTTAAAAGTTCATGATTTATAAAAAATTCATCAGAAATATCAGTTGGATACAAACTATCGTGATAATATTTCCATTTTTTATCCTCTTCTATTTGAAGATAGGTTTTAGAATTGTCAAAGTTTTTTTGAATCTGTGCTGTAATATTTTTCCGAAGATCTGTAGTGTCCTTAACATAGAATATGTCCAGTCCCGAACACTGGTAGGTTACAATACCCACCAATCTGCTTTTTGTTTGCTCATCAACAATATTCGCAATGGAATCAGAAAATGTATACATTTTTTCTAATCCTTTTTCCGTGGGGTATCCATTTTTAAAACATTTTGTTGTATGCGTTCCAACAACTAAGAGATATTTGTAATTGGGTCTTGCAAGCTCATATCTCATATTAATATTTACCGTCATGAGCCCCTTATCCTTTTTAACAATATAGCTTTCCCAATATTCTTGGGCGTCTTGGGCGTTGCTTATGAGACCAGAAAAAATTAAAATATAAGAAAGTAATCGTTTTTTCATTAGAATAAAGATAACAAAAATTATGCCTTATTTTTTCTCCTTGATCAAATACATATATACCGGGAAATGATCACTATAACCACCTGTAAAAAGTCCATTCCCATAACTTCTGAAAGGATAGCCTTTATATCTACCACTTTTGGTAGTTAAAAACCGAGGATTAAAAATGTTCGTTTTAAACATTTTATAGGTATCATATTCGTTTGTCGTGGTCAACAACGAAGACGAAATTAAAATCTGATCGAATAAATTTATATTATCCCTATAACCCAAGGTATTAAATCCGCGTTTAAACATATTTTCCATAGGGTTGTAAATATCTCCTTCTTGAATTTCTTTTTTCTTTCCTTTGGCCTTCAATACTTTTTTCAGACTGCTGTTATTTGGGTCATCATTTAGATCTCCCATAATAATAATTTTAGCCTTAGGATCCTCCTTTTTTATATCTTCAATTATCTGTGTCGTTAACCACGCGGCTTTTTCTCTTTTGGGCCTGCTTTTAGCTTCTCCTCCGCTTCTTGATGGCCAATGGTTTACAATGAAATGAATGAGTTCTCCATCCAATATGCCTGAAACCAATAATTGGTCACGGGTATAATCGCGTCTCCCTTTCTCATCCCAAATACGCAATTCATAGTTCTTCTGGGCTATGGGTTTAAAATATCGCTTTTGGTATAGTAAAGCTACATCAATTCCTCGCTCGTCAGGAGAGTCGAAATGTATGATTTGGTACTGTTTATCTTTTAAGGCATTGGCAGCAACCAGGTCTTCCAATACTTTTCTGTTTTCAACTTCTGATAAGCCAATAATCGCTGGGCTCGTATTGGTTTTCTCTAATCCGATTTTAGAAATAACCATAGCCATATTTTTCATTTTATCCTTATACACTTTTGATTTATTTCCTTTGAGTTCCATAAGTGGGCTTGCCTCGTCATATTTGCTGGGGTCATCTATCGTATCGAATAAATTTTCAACATTATAAAACGCTATGGTTCTGATATTAAATTGGGTTGTTTTTTTTTGGCTATATCCGTTAAAACTCGTTATAAATAGGATAAAAACCACAGAATAAAACGTGCATCTCATAATCTACAAATTAGTATATTCAAAAGTATAAACAATAATTGAGTCGAAACAACATTTTACCATTAATTACACTAAAAATATCAATAAATTACATTATTTTTGTTAGGCAAAACACTTATTCTTTTGCTCAAATAATTTGTATACTTCATATGAAAAAAACTACTTTTTTATTTTGGTTTTGTGTGTTTTTCTCTTCAATAATTTATGCCCAATCTTCAGGTGTAATTAAAGGAATAATTTTGGATACTGAGTCTAAAAATCCACTGGCCAATGTAACCGTAACCGTAACCGGTACATCCATTTCACAGCAAACCGATGCTAATGGTAATTTTCTGCTGAATGCTGTACCTGACGGAAGTCAACTAGTTCAAATATCTCTTCGGGGTTATGAATCACAAAGTTTTCCGATAAGCATTAGTGAAGAAAATCAGGAAATTGATTTGGGAACCATTCTATTATTTGTTGATTTAGCTTTAGTAGATAACGGAGGGTTAATTTCGTTAACTGAAGATGAATTAAATGATGATACCGGCGGAGCCGATAATATTTCAGGATTGTTGTCATCTTCGAGAGACCTATTCTCAAGGACGGCCGCTTTTGAATTTAGTTCTTCATTCTTTAGAGTTAGAGGATTAGATTCTGACAATGGCAATGTTTTAATCAACGGAATTGAAATGAACAAGATCTATAACGGAAGACCACAATGGAGCAACTGGGGAGGATTGAACGACGTACTAAGAAATCAGGAGTTGTCCACAGGGTTATCTCCATCGAGTTATACTTTTGGAGGTGCTTTAGGTTCTACCAATATCAATACCCGTGCCTCACAAGCCTGGAAAGGTGGTAGAATAACGTATTCTTCTTCAAACAGGAGTTATACGAATCGTGCAATGGCCAGCTATGCTTCCGGTATGACCGGCAGTGGTTGGGCGTATACCGTTTCTGTGGGAAGACGCTGGGGAAATGAAGGGTATCTTGATGCGACTTCATATAATGCAAACTCTTTCTTTGCTTCGGTTGAAAAGAAACTAAGTGATGCCCACAGTATTAATTTCACAGGAATCTATGCTTCTAACCGCAGAGGAAAATCATCACCAAATACACAAGAAGTTTTTGATCTAAAAGACAGAAAGTATAACGAATATTGGGGTTATCAAAATGATGAAAAGCGTAACTCACGCATTAAAGAAATTGAAGAGCCCATTTTAATGTTAAATCACTATTGGAATATTGGCTCAAAAACCAAACTCAATACGAATGTTGCTTATCAATTCGGGAAATTAGGAAACAGTCGTTTAGATTACAATGGTACTGACCTGGTAGATGGATTTCCTGAAGGAGGAGGAGCGAATCCAAGCCCTACATATTACCAAAAATTACCGAGTTTCTTTTTGAGAAATAACCCTGAAGATCCGGGAATAGCCTTTGGTGCACAACAAGAATTTATCAATAATGGTCAAATCAACTGGGATGCCATGTACTTTGCTAATACCAGCAATACGCTAAATGGAGGAAATGCAATTTATGCATTGTATGAAGATAGAGTTGATGACACGCAACTTACTGTTAATTCTATTTTAAATATGGAAGTAAACGATAATATTTTAATTAATGCTTCTGTAAATTATAAGTCATTAGAATCTGAAAATTTTGCCGAAGTTATTGATCTTTTAGGAGCCAATGGGTATTTAGATGTCGATAGTTTTGCAGATGACTTTTTAAACAATCCAGGAAGTGCTCAAAATGATTTATTAAACCCTAATCGAATTGTAGGAGTGGGCGATAAATTTAAATATAATTATACACTTTTTGCCGATATACTCAGTGGTTTTGCACAGGCACAGTTTAAATATAATAAGATAGACTTCTTTCTTTCCGGAAGTGTAACCAATACTAAATACCAAAGAGAAGGTATTTTTCAAAATGGCTCTTTTCCTGATAATTCTTTAGGAAAAGGAGATGAGCTAACGTTTACCGGTTTTGGGGCCAAGGGTGGATTTACCTATAAAATTACGGGAAAACACTTAATAGATATCAATGGAGGCTATCTTTCAAGAGCTCCTTCATTGCGTAATACCTATTCTAATTCCAGGGAAAATCATGATATTGTAGGTAATAGAAACGAATTCGGAATTACTGAAGAAAAAATACTTACGGCTGACGCCAGTTATATTCTTCGATCGCCTAAAGTAAGTGCAAAATTAACGGGATACTATACTAAATTTGAAGACGCTACTGAAATTTCATTTTTCTTTGCTGATGGTATTGGTGGCGATAATACAGCGTTTGTACAAGAAGTATTACAAGATATTGATAAACTGCATATTGGTGGCGAATTGGGAATTGAATATCAGGTAATTCCGACCATTAAATTGAAAGGAGTTGCATCCGTGGGCCAATATACTTTTGATAATAATCCTAATTTAACTTTAACAACCGAACCTTCGACTGAAGCTGAAGCAGCGGGGTTTATAAATGGTTTTAAAGATTTTGGTCAAGCTAATCTTAAAAACTATAGAATTGCAAGTGGGCCTCAAAAGGCGTTTTCAGCAGGTTTTGAATATAGAGATCCTGACTATTGGTGGTTTGGGGCAACTGTAAATTATTTCGATGATACCTATTTAGATGTAAGCCCGTTGGCAAGGACATCCAACTTCACATCAGATTTCGATGGGAATGTTTTTAATGATTACGACGAAGTACTGGCCAGAGAGTTATTGCAGCAAGAAAAGTTTGAAGATTATTTCGTTGTTAATTTAACAGGTGGAAAATCGTGGAAAGTTGATGATTATTATATTGGCTTTTTTGCAAGTGTGAATAATTTATTGGATAAAGAATACAAAACAGGGGGTTTTGAACAAGGCAGAAATGCGAATTTTAGAGAATTAAGAGATGACAAAGCATTAGATACGCAGGTTTTTGCACCTAAGTATTGGTATGGACGTGGTACAACTTATTTTGTAAATGTATACATCCGATTTTAATAAATATAAATAAAACATTTTAATATAATTAATTATGAAAATATATAAATTTTTAACTTTTTTTAGCCTTTTAACGGTGTTTGTGTTTATTACATCTTGTGTTGAAGATGAAGATTTTGAACTTCCTGATATAACTATAGTCGACCCGAATATTACGGCTAATATGACTTTTAATAATGTCGTATCTAGATATGAACAAGCTTTAGCCAATGGTGATGCCATTGCTGTTTTTGATGAAGCTCAAGACGTTTATATAGAAGGATATGTTATTTCAAGTGACAAAGGAGGAAACTTTTTTGAAGAATTAATTATCCAAAATAAAATTGATGGAAATTCTGATGCTGCCGACCCCAGGTTAGGCTTTAATGTTGAAGTAAATGTAAGAGCTTTATCTGATACTTATGAAGTAGGTAGAAAAGTCTATATTAAAATGAATGGTTTAGCAGTTGGATTGTCAAATGGTGTTTTAGTAATTGGAAAACAGTCCGGGAATAATATAGAACAAATTCAAGAGTTCGAACATAGGAATTTTATTATAAGAGATCCTGAAGTAGCAATATTAACGCCTAAAATAACAACCATTGGAGAGCTGACCGAACAAGATAAAAATACCTTAATTCAGTTAGATAATATGCAAGTTCACAGAAATGATATAGTAAAATCATACGCTGGTGAAGCAAGTGATGAATTTGATGGTTTTAGAACTTTGGAGAGTTGTGATACCGGTGAAAGTATCTCCTTACAAACAAGTACTTTTGCAGATTTTAAATCATTACAAGTCCCTCAACATAAAGGCTCGATTCAAGGAGTTTTCAGTAGAGATTTTGGAGATGATTTTAATGTATTTATTATCAATAGTACTTCAGATGTAAATTTTGATAATACAGAACGTTGTGACCCTAATATCTTAGAGTGCAGTGGATCCACTTCGAATGCTATTACCATTTTTAATGAAGATTTTCAATCTATTACTAGCGAGAGTCAGCTGGATGGACTTGGGTGGACCAATGTAAATGTTTCAGGTGGAAGCGAACGTTATGAGGATAGTTCATTTTCAGGAGATATCTATATGAAAATTTCTGCTTTCGGAACTGGAGAAAATCCGTTAGAGGCCTGGTTAGTCACTCCTGCAATTAACTTAGACGGTACCAACGAAGAAGAATTAAGTTTTGATGTTTCTGCCAGTTTTGAAACCGGACAAATATTAACTGCTTTTATCACCGATAACTATACGGGTGATCCTACCACTACGGAATGGACTCAATTAGATGCTAATATCCCTATTGGAGGAAGTGGTTTTGGTGATTTTGTAACCTCTACCATTAATATTTCATGTTTGAGTGGAAATGTGCATGTAGCATTCCATTATCTGGGTGCCGACGGAGGCGCAGAGACCAGATATCATATTGATGATATAAAAGTTACCGGTAGTAACTAAAATAATAAACGATTTTCAAAAGCCTGCTATTTAAATTAGCAGGTTTTTGTTTTGAATCTTAAAACGTGAGTTCGACATAATGAATTTAAATTATATAATAAATCACATTGATTCTTAGCACTTTGTCCGTTCGAGCATTATCGAGAGACAAAATATATTTTGACTAGAAGATAGCAAGTGCAACTTGTCGAGAACTATTTAAAAACCTCTCGACTGCGCTCGAGGTGACACTGCTTTTATTAATTTATACTTAAAGTTATGATTATCAGCGTAAAAATAAAAACATTACATCATCGAATTCACGTTTAAATAAACATATTAAGATTTAAATATTTGATAGATTTGTTGTTATCTATAATGCGAATAAAATGCATATGCACTTTATTCTACCGTTGTAAAACATTTTGGTTAAAACTTTAGTGTTAAATTATTCTTAACATCTTAAACCTTTCTAAAATTAGGTTGTCATATAAAAAACATTTAAAAAAATCACGATGAAACACCTAATTATTTTAATCTTAATCTTAACAACTCTTTCAACAAAAGCTAAAAACAAAACCAAATTAAAATTACTTGACACAATCGAAATAGTTGAAGATAATGTACTTTTCAAAGTCTTTAGTGATGACAATTACATTTATTTGAATGTTAGCACTACAGACAAAAAAACATCAATGTCTATAATTAGAAACGGACTTACTATATACTTTGATGTCAAAGGGAAGCGAAAAGAAGATGTTTATATTAAATATCCATACAACTCAGAATCGAGACAATTACGTCAAAATCCTCAAGAACTAAACAAAAATGAAGGACTCAGTTCAATAGATTTAAGCACTATTATTGAAAATATTCCTAGAGAAGCCGAATATGGCTACTATGAAGAAAAACAACAATTTCATAAAGACCTAAACTCGCAGGATATTTCTTTAGGTTATAAAGCAACTGGCGAGTTGTTAGAGTTTTTATTAAAAATCCCTAAAGACAAAATAAGTATTGAAAACAAAACTGATTTTTCGAAATTATCCATAGGTGTTATAACAAATAAATTTGAAAGGAATCCTAAAAAAGATAATAATCAGAAGCAAAATCAAGGAGTGAGAAAAGGAAATGGTAACGGTCGTGGAGGCGGAATGGGAAGTAGAAGTGGTCAAATGAGTAGAGGAAATAATGGAAAGAAACAAAATCCACAAGCGGAACAAGTAAGTATTGATTTTTGGTTTGATGCGAATTTAGACAAGAAATAAAAACGTTTTACAACAACGTGTATAATTAATTGCTAGTGGAATTTCCTAACGGAAATTCGCACACATTAATTATCTTTGATCACAGCGGAAAATGACTAACGTCTTTTCCCGCAACTAACCATACGTATTCCAAGATCAAATCCAAATAAAAATCAATTTATATTTTAAGCTGCAAATTGTTGTAATTCTACATAAGGTGTACCTCGTTT